>MDTG01361437.1_pt1 | contig 25926 bp, 27 predicted proteins | sample 811421 | NCBI WGS metagenome assembly MDTG01 (sample SAMN05326645, study PRJNA326480) | marine metagenome | isolation source: seawater | place: Pacific Ocean: South East | collected 2011
AAATTTATATTAATAAACCCTAGTCTTTAATAAAACATTATTAAATATCAAATCATTTTTGAGCATTTTAATTTTTGATGATATTTTTTGATTTTTAAATTTTAATAAATTACAAAATTCTAAATCTGCTTTTCTAGACATTTCTAAAAAACATTTTTTATTAATGATATTTAAATGTTCTAGTGGATGTGCGCAATCCTTTGTAGGATTATATTTAGAATTTAATTTTTTTTTAAACAAAAAAGAAGACGGGAATCTGTGAAACATGAAACCATTATCATTTAAAAGATCCTTTAATTTAATCAGAATATTTAAAGGTGATGATACATGCTCTAGAACCTCTTCTGAATATATAAGGTCGAATTTATCATTAATTTCATTTAAGTTTTGAATGTTATTAATTTTATTTTTAACAAGATGCTGATGCCTAGTATCAGAAAATTCACACGTCGTTATATTAAAAGATTTAGATTTCATAAATTTTGACCAAAAACCCCATCCACAACCAAATTCAAGTATTTTTATTTTATCTGATCTTTTTGAAAATAATTTTGATATCATTAAAGAGTCTTGTTTTAATTTATTTTCATTTTTTTTAAAAAAATCATTTTTTTTAATTAAACTATTTTTTGAAGAAATTATTTTGTCATATAAAAGATTCGAAAAATTATCATCTGGCTCATATTTTTGAAATATACCATGACAAGCATTGCATTCGCACAGTTCATAAAAGTTATTTTTTATAATTTGGTTTAATAAATTTGATTGATAATATTCATCTATAAAATTCTTTAATTTTATATCTGAAAAATTTTTTTTAAATAAAGTTTTAAATTTAGTTTTTCTACAAAACGGACATTCTAATCTTTCAACTAAATGCATATAAAAATAAAAATTATTTTATTAAAATTTTAATAGCTTATTTAAGAGATAGTACTTTATTGTACCATATTTGAAAAAGAATAATTGTAGAAATCTCTTTTTTTAATAAATAACCATCTTTCTTAAAAGAATTAAATAATAATTCCAAATATTCTAGATTAAAAATTTCTTGATTTTTAATCTTGTCTTTTGCAAAAACATGATCTCTTATATCTTCCAGGTTAGAATCTAAAAACATTCTATCAGGGGTGAACCAACCAGTTTTTTTCCTATTTTTAATGTAATTAGGAATAAAATTATTTTTTTTTAATAAAAACTTTCTATTAAAAAAGCTAAATTTCTTAAAATTTTCGATGAAAAAAAGATTTTTAATTAAAGATATATCCTGAAATGGAACTCTGGCTTCCACAGAATTTATCATAGTGCATTTATCTAATTTATAATTACTTTCATTAGTTAACCAATACCTAAAATCAAAATAATTAATATAATCAGTATTAGATTTAAAGTTTAGATTTTTTAATAAATTTTTTTCTCCATATTCATTTAAAACAAAAGTTTTATTTAATAAATTCTTCAAATTTGTATTTTTAAATATTGAGTAAAAAAAAATTGGAATTTGATTTAGGTTTATAGAGTTATAATTTGATATTTTTTTATTGAAATTATTTAAAAATTTAAAATAATTTAATAAATATATTTTATAGTATCTATCATATCCACAAAATAACTCATCAGATCCATCACCAGTAAGGATAACTTTAACATTTTGAAACTTTGCTTGTTTCGATTGCCAATAAGTATTTAAAAAGTTTAAATTTGAAACAGGTTCATCTAAATATTCTGTAACTTTATAAAAATCATCTAACACTTTAGAAATATTTTCTACATATGTGACATTCAATTTGATATTTAAATCTCGAGATAATTTTTTTGAGTAAATAAAGTCTTGATTAAATTTTTCATATTTTCTTTCAGGCAAATAAACTGTCGTAAAGCCTTCAATTTTATCATTATATTTTTTTGCTATTGCTGTAACAAGCGAAGAGTCAACTCCACCTGATAAAAAAGTTCCTATTTTAGTATCCGATAAAAGATTCATTTTTACTGAATTCTCTAATAGATTATTAATTAAGTTAGAATTGATTAAATTAGAATTTTTCTTTTCATCTAATTTAAAATATTCTTTTGAACTTAATTCAGTAGAAATCAAATTTACTTTTAAAATATTTCTTGGTAAGACTTTTTTTACATTATCTATAAGAGTATTCTCCTCTGGTGAAAACCCAAAATTTAAAAAAAAATTAAAACTTTTTTTATTAATTTTTTTTTGTGATAAAGAATAAAGAAACCAAGCCTCAGAAGAAAAGAAAAAATTATTGTTATTACAATAATAGTATAGTGGCTTTGTTCCGGTATAATCACGAATACACTCAATATTATTGTTCTTTAAGTCTATATATACAATTGAAAATATCCCATTAATTTCATTAATTATTTTCGACCCATGGTTTGTGAGAAGATTAAATAAAACTTCTGTATCTGAGGTGGTATTCATTAATGTATTGGACAAGTATTTTTGTTTTAAAATTTTTTTATTGTAAATTTCACCATTAAATAGAAGTATTGCGTTATCATTATAAAAAATTTTATTTGAACTAGAGTTTAAATCTTGAATAGCAAGTCTTGAAAACCCAACTCGTATAATTTTATTTTTAAAAATAATTTTTTTTGTTTCCGTATAATCTGGGCCTCTATTATTTAATTCATTTAAATAATGTCTAAATTTCTCTTCATAAAGAGATATTTGTTTATTATTGATATCTGAAATAAAACCTATAAAACCACACATATTTTTGTTTTAACACGATTAAAAATAAATACATACATGAATATACTAGTTACTGGATGCGCAGGTTTTATAGGATTTTCATTTGCATTCAAAATACTAAATTCAAATAAAAATATTAAATTAATCGGTATTGATAATCTTAATAATTTTTATTCTCAAAAATTAAAAAAAAAAAGATTATCTAAAATTAAACAATTTAAAAATTTCAAATTTTATAAAGTAGATTTGCTTAACAAGAAAATGCTAGAGAATGTTTTCAAAAAAAATAAAATAAATATTATTTTTAATTTTGCTGCACAAGCTGGAGTAAGATATGTTTCAAGTTATCCAGAAAAGTTTATAGAAAGTAATATTTATGGCTTTCACAATTTAGTTGAAGTTAGTAAAAAATATAGAATATCTAAATTTTTTTATGCATCATCAAGTTCTGTTTATGGTGATAAAAATACATATCCTGTTAGTGAGAAAGACTCTTTATTTCCAAAGAATATCTATGGGTTAAGTAAAAAAATGAATGAAGAATATGTAAATATGATTCAGAATAGCAAGACAAAATATATTGGGCTTAGATTTTTTACTGTTTTTGGAGAATGGGGTAGACCTGATATGTTAATTCTTAAATTTTTAAATCATGCAAAAAAAAACGAGCAATTTTTACTTAATAACTCAGGAAATCATTGGAGAGATTTTACATACATTAATGATGTAGTCGAAATTCTATATAAATTAAAGAATAAAAATTTTAAAAAAAATCAAATTTATAATATTTGTAGCAATCGACCAATTCATATAAAAAAATTAATTAAACATTTAGTTAATAAAACAAAACATAAAAAGATTAAAAATGTTAAACATATAAATTATGAAGTTTTAAAGACACATGGAAAAAATGATAAAATTTTAAAAACTATAAATTTCAAAAAATTTTCTGACTTTTTTTCAAATGTTGATGCAACAATTAAATGGTATAATAACTACAATCACTTAATTTAATTTAGTAGATGGAAATAAAGAATATTTAATATATGCAAAATCTTAATCATTTCCAAAAAGTCACAATCGTATTAGTTACGTTTAAAAGTCAACATATTATTGATAAATGCCTAGATAATTTAGATGAAAAATATAATAAAATTTTAATTGAAAATTCTAATGATACAAATTTTACTAATTACTTAGAAAAAAAATATAAAAATTTAAAATGTTATAATACAGGCTATGATGCTGGTTTTGGTCCTGCTATGAATATTGGTTTTGAAAAAACTAAAACTGAATATATAATTTCTATGAATCCTGATAGTTTTCCCGAAAAAGGATGTTTTGAAAAATTAATAAAAACAGCTGAGGACTATGATCAAGTTGGAATGGTAACTCCAATAACATATGTAAAAAATAATTCAAAAGAGTCGAAGCAATATGGATATTTTAACAAAAATATTAAACCAATTAAAGATAGTAAAAATAAACTTTTTGTCGACTACGTAAATGGAAATGTTTTTTTAATAAAAAAAGATTTAATTGAAGAAATAGGAAAATTTGATGAAAATATTTTTTCTGAATTTGAAGAAGTGGATTTTCAGAGAAGAATTTTTAATGTAAATAAAAGAATAATAATTGACTTTGATGCAAAATCTCAACATTTAGAGGGTAAATCAGCTGATCCAAAATATGATTTTGAAATGAAATGTGAGACTTCATGGCATCATAGTTGGTCAATGTTTTATTATTATAAAAAGCACTGGAGTTTTAGTTATGCTTTTGCAAAATGTTTCCCACTTGCAATTATTAACATTTTAAAGGCTATGCTTTCAATTATCAAAGGAAATAAAAAGAATTATATTATTTACAAATTGATGTTTTTAGGTTTTTTGAATTCATTATTAAACAAAAAATCTTCCTATAGAGCTGAGATCGATTAAATATTACCCCAATGAGATTGGGTCATTCTTTCTTTAATTTTATTTGATGCTTTTGAAAATTGATCAGTTTTGTTGTCTAAAAAAATTAACTTTTCTTGATTACCTAAACAAAAAGTTTTACTTTTAATCCATTCATTAATTTCAAAAGATTGATTATCTGAATTAACAATGATTAATTTGAAACCCTTTTTAATTAACTGGTTTGATAAACCATTTCTTCCTGATTCAAAATAATTTGTTTCAATTTTTTTGATGAGTTTTTTCCTATTTACTCTAACCTGTAAAAGGTCATCTGAATTAATAAAGAAGCCTGTAGTTCTTATATGTGGATTAGGAAATAATTTTACTTTTAAAAAATGAAATAATCCCCATCTTATTTGTTGAAAAATAGTATATTGGGAATATTCTAAATTTAAAAATTGGCTTGCTAAACTTGCCCATGAACCACTACTACCAATTATTGTTCTTTTTGAATAATGATTAATAAAAATTTTAAGCCAATTTTTTTTGTTTGGAACTGTATACGTACCCAAAAAAAGAATTTTTCTTTTAGGAAAATTTTTCGCTACTCGCAAATAACTACCGATATCATAATCCATCTGAATGTTATCATCATAAAATTCAATAAATTTAAAAGATATTTCTTTTTTCCAAGGACTTAAATCTGTGTAGTTGTCAAATTGTTTAAAACAAATGACTAAATCATGATCGTGTCCTGGGTCAAAGTATTTATAATTTTTTATAAAATTTTTTAAATATTCAATACCAAGAGGTTTGCATGCTAAATATACAACCATTGGTTTTTGAGTAATACTTTCAGACATTTAAAAAATTTAAATATTGGTCAACAATATTTATACCAACTAATTTGCTAAATTTTTTTTGAATTTGTTTTGTTTTATTTTGATTCTTAAATATCTTTTTATTTATCGATTTTACACTACATATTCCCCATCCAGTTGCTGTCACAAAACACTCGTCAAAATTTTTTATCTGTTTTAGCTTAATATTTTTTTCTATTACATGTAATTTTAATTTTTTTGAAATTTGAATTACTTTTTCTCTAGTCACACCAGGTAATATATATTTGGATTGTGGAGTTAATACTTTATTACCTTTTATAAAAAAAATATTAAAACCATAACCTTCGTTAATATTATTGTTTTCATCAAGAAGTATTGCGTTTGCTGTTCTGTCAAATTTCCATATTTCTTCTCTTGCAAGTGAGAGAGTAAAATAACTTGATGAATTTTTATACTGTGGATTTAAATATTTTGGTGGTATTCGTCTTAATTTAGGAACATGTAATCTTAATCCTTTTTCATAAAATGGCGCATAATTAAAAAAATTTAATTTTCTCATTTCAATAACAACAGAGTTGCTTCTCGTAAACCTCATAAAGCACCAAAGATCCTCATTTTTTTTTAAAAATTTTAAATTTTTTTTCAATAAAGTATTAATTATTTTTTTTATTGATTTAATTGAAAGGTTTAATTTAATACCGGTGTAATTTGATGATAACACTAAACGGTTCAAATGTTCTTTTAAAAAAAAAACCTTTTTATTAAAAGTTCTAAAAGTATCATAAATCATTTCACTGTTTGTAAACCCTAGATCAAGTATCGATATTTTAGCTTTTTCTAGTTTAACGTAAGAACCATTTATATAAGCAATGATATTTTTATTATTTATCATGATTAAATGAGTTTAAAATTTTAATCTAAATAATTCAGTAACGATATTCTACTAGTACCATATTTTCTACCTTCAATATTTGTCCACACCAAAGAGTCAGGATATTCAATTAAATGGTCACAATTTTTACAATAATCAATTTCATCAAAATTTTTTTCTAAGTGCTTTTTTCTAAGATCTTTATATTTTTCTCCATTTACTACCTCATTAAGAGAATTTTCATCAAGATGTCCAAGAACTGCAATTGAGTCATGACCTAAAACATTAGGACATGGAACCACCGCTCCTCTTGACTTTCCAATACCACCAGCTCTTATTTCAATCACACCATTTAATGGTCTTCCACAAGATCTTTTCTCTTGAATATTCTTAGTATCTTTATTTTTTCTAGATATTTCATCTTTATCGTAAATTCCTGACCAATTGTGAGCCATCCAAATTTCAGCTTTAATACCTAAATAATCAATCCAATTTTTTTTATACTCTTTAAATTGATACTCTCTTTCATTATAATCTTGTATCAAGTGATTAGTTTGTAAAATTGTTTTGTATTTATTTTCTTTTAAAACTTCTAAACATTCTTTTAAATTTGATCTTACTTTTTCAAAGCTATCAATTGACATCCATTTTTTATAGCTGTCTTTATCCCATCCCATACATGATACTTTAATTATAGACATTCCAGCCTCACATAATGAAATAAATCTTTTTTTATCTAGCAGTTGACCATTTGTATAAATCATACTTATAATTTTTTTTGATGATAAGTATTTTACAAATTCTTCTAATTTTTTATTTAGTAAAGGTTCACCACTTCCAGACAAATTAACATATTTCAATCCCATAGGTATTGCTTCATCAACAATTTTTTTAAACAAATCATTATTTAAACTTTTTTTAAATTCTTTTTCTCTACCGTCTTCTAGTCCTTGAGGACACATTGGACACGCTAAATTACAGCCTCCAAAAACTTCCATATTAAGTTGAGTGATTTTGTCAATTGTTAAACTTTTTGTCATATTTAAATTTTATATTATTAGTTTTTGTTAAAATCTATATTATAATTCACTCTTCAAATAATTTTCTTTAATATAAAGAAATAAAATAATGAGTTTACAAAACATATTTACTATTATTTAAATGTTTCATTCTTAAAAATTGAGAAATCATATGCATGATAGATTGAAATAAATCTTCTGTAAGGCCATAATTTTTAGTATTAAGATTTATGTAAAATCTTGAAATTTTCTTTAAATAATTGCTATCACCAAATCCAATAATTGACACAATATCTATTTTTCTTTTATTAGCTAACTTTACTACTTCTAAAATATTAGGGGACTTCCCGGAACTACTAAAAATAAAAATGATATCATTTCTATTACCAAGGTTTTCCAATTGGTGTTTAAATATCTCGTTAAAAGAGATATCATTTGAAATTGCAGTGATTAGTTCAACTGAGTTTGCTAATGATATAACTTTTGGAATTAATTTGTATTTTGAAGATAGTTTTATACCTTTATTAAAATCACATAAAAAATGATTAGCAATTGACGCCGACCCTCCATTTCCACAGACAAAAATTTGATTTTTTGCTCTAATTTTTTTTTCTAAAAATTTAGTAATTTTAACTAATTCATCAAAATGATTATCTTTAAAAGTTTGACTTAATTTATTATTGTAATCAATATAAAAATCTCTACAAGAAAAGTATTTTTTGTTTGGAAACTTCATATGGTTTACAATTAACTATTAAGCTAAAAATATACATATAAAAAAATATTATGAAAGTTTTAATTACAGGATCAAGAGGTTACATCGGTTCAAAATTATGTGAAATGACTTTCAAACTTAAGTCAGAAATAAAGATTTATGGCTTAGATACTAATTTTTACAGAAAAAATAATAAAAAATTTGAGCATAAATTTATAAAAAAAGATATTCGTGATATTACAAGGGCAGATTTAAAGGGTATAGAAAGTGTTATCCATTTAGCCAGTCTATCCAATGATCCTCTTGGTTCCCTTAATACAAAACTTACTGAACAAATAAACTACCAAGCTACGATTAAACTTGCAAAATATGCAAAAAAACAAAAAGTTAAAAGATTTATTTTTATATCAACACAAAGTGTTTATGGAATTTCTAAAAACCATAATAAAACTATTAAAGAAAACGATAAAAATATTAAACCAATAACTGCTTATGCTAAAACAAAACTAAAAGCAGAAAAAGAGTTGTTGAAAATAGCAGATAATAATTTTTTAATTACTATTTTGAGACCATCAACAGTTCATGGCCCATCTGAAAATTTTAGGAGTGACATAGTTTTAAACAATTTAAGTGCATCAGCATATACACAAAATAAAATTATTATTAATACTAATGGAAAACCATACAGACCGGTTTTATTTGTTGATGATATTTGTAAAATTATAATATCGTGTTTATTTAAAGAAAAAAAATTAATAAATAAAAAAATTTTTAATGTTGGTTATCCTAAAAAAAATTTTTCAATTTTACAAATCGCAAAAATGGTTAAAAAAGTGTTTAAAAAATCACCAATAATTGTTTTAAATAATCCAAGTCATGATGAAAGATCTTACAGAGTAAATTTTGATTTAATAAGCAAAACATTTTCAGATGTGTTAGATTTTAAAAATAAAAATATAATTAAAGATATAAAAAAAATAAAAAATTTTTTTAGGAAAGAAAAATTTACATTTAAGATATTTAATAGTGAAAAAACCAATAGAATTAAGATGTTAAAAAAATTAATGAAACAACAAAAAATTGATAAAAATTTAAGGTATACAAATGTTCAAAAAGGTTAAAAAATGTAGATTTTGTGAAAGCAATTTAATTACAGATGTATTAGACTTGGGTAAGCAACCACTAGCAAATGGATTATTAAAAACAATTGAAAAAAAAAAATCGAAACAAATTCCTTTAAAAATGATAATTTGTAAAAGTTGTAAATTATTACAATTATCATGCACAGTTAAGCCAGAGTTATTATTTAAAAAATATTTATGGGTCACAGGAACATCAAAAAAGGTAAAAAATTATAGAGAATATTTTTTTAAAAAATTATCCAGATATTTAAATTTGGAAAAAAAATTTATAATTGAGGTTGCAAGCAATGATGGTTTTTTTTTAGAGTATGTAAAAAAGAAAAATCAGGTTTTAGGTATTGACCCTGCAAAAAATTTAGCAAAAACTGCAAAAAAGAGGGGTGTTAAAACATTCACTGATTTTTTTAATCAAAGTACATCAAAAAAAATACATAAAATTTATAAACGTAAATCAGATCTAGTTATTTGTCGGAACGTAATACCACATATTGAAAATATTCAAGAAGTAATGAAAAGTTTAAAATATATAATTTCTGATACAGGTATGGGTGTAATTGAGTTTCATGATGCAACTAATATCTTAGAAAAAAATCACTATGATTATATATATCATGAGCATATTTTTTATTTTACCATGACATCCCTCACAAACATCTTAAAAAAAAACGGTATGTATGCTTTTGATTTTTTTAAGAGCCCAATCAGTGGGGGCTCATATGTTTTGTTATTTAAAAAAAATAAAACTAAATTATCAAAAAATTTTAAAAAAAACTAAAATTTGAAAAGATCAACAAATTTCAATCAATTACAAAGTGGAAATCATTAGAAAGCAAATGTAAAATACATAAGGCAAAATTGTTAAAAATTTTTAATAATCATTTATACAATAGTAATGTTATGGGCTATGGAGCATCAGCAAGAAGCTCTACATTATTAAATTATTTGAAATTAAATGACAATCATTTAAAAAAGATTTTTGATATAAATCCATTAAAAAAAAATTTATTTACACCTGGTACAAATTTGAAAATTGAATTTCCTACAAAGCAAAAAATTAAGTCCTCAAATATAATTTTTTTGTTAGCTTGGAATTTTAAAAAAGAAATATTAAATTTTTTAAAAACTAATGAATTTAATGGAAAAATTTTACAACCATTACCTAAGATTAAATTTTTTAAATTTAAATGAAAATACTAAAAACAAAGTTTAATGGAACATACATAATTCAACATAGTAAATCAGAAGATCTGAGAGGTTTTTTTATGAGAGGTTTTTGTGAAAAAATTTTAAAAAAAAAGGGTATTAATTTTAAAATTAAACAAACAAATTTTTCTTTTAATAAAAAAAAACATACTTTAAGAGGATTTCATTTTCAAAAAAAACCATTTTCTGAGGATAAATTAATTACATGTATAAAGGGAAAATTACTAGTTGTTCTTGTAAATATAAATAAAAATTCTAAAAATTATCTAAAACATATCAAAATAAATCTATCTAGCAATTTGAATCATTCTGTTTTGATCTCAAAAAATTGTGCAACTGCTTACTTCACTTTGACTGATGATACTTTAGTTTTTTATTATATGTCAAATTTTTATAAAAAAACAAAAAGTCAGGGTTTCCGGTATAATGATCCTAAGTTAAATATAAAATGGCCAAAAAAACCTAAAATAATATCTAAAAAAGATCTAGGTTTTGAAAATTTGTAAAAAGTTATTTTTAATATTAGAAAAATATATAAATTTACTATTAAATGAAATCAATCAGACAAGCAGTTATTTTTTGTGGTGGTTTAGGTACCAGATTAGGAAAAATTACGAAAAATTTACCAAAACCAATGGTATCAGTTGCTGAAAAACCTTTTCTAGAGCACATAATAATTCAGTTAAAAAAAAATGGCATAAAGGAAATACTTTTATTAGTGGGTTATAAAAATGAGATTATTAAAAGTTATTTTGGAAATGGAAAAAAATTAAATATTAAGATTGAATACTCATATATGCCATCTGAGACTAAAACTGGCACAAGGCTTTTCAAAGTTAAAAATAAATTAAAGAATAAATTTATTCTATTATATTGTGATAATTACAGTTCTTTAAATATTCATAAACTTGACTCTGAATTAATAAAATCCAAAAAAAATATTTTGGTTTCTTTAGCGAAGAAAAAAAAAGGTAATTGTCTTTTAAACAAAATTAATAAGTCAGTTATTTATAAAATAAACAGAAACATAAAATATGATTATGTAGAAATTGGATATATGATAGTAATAAAAAAAATACTTAAGTATCTCAAAAAATCAGATAAAGAATTTTCGGATTTCCTCTATAAAATTTCAAGAAAAAAATTATTAGCAGGAATTGAAAATAAGAATGGCTATTTTAGTATTGGTGATAGAAAAAGACTGAAATTAACAAGGAATTTTTTTCTTAATAATAATATTATAATGACGGATAGAGATGGAGTTTTAAATAAATTACCAAAAAAAAGGTATCTCACAGATTTAAAAGATTTAAAAATAAATAAAAATTTATGCTCTAAATTACCAAAATATTCAAATTTAATCTGTATTACAAATCAAGCAGGCCTTTCTACAGGAGATTTAAAAAGAAAAAATTTAAATAAAATAAATCTTACAATTCAAAATTATTTAAAAAAAAAAAAATCAATTTAAAAGAATTTTTAATTAGCCACCATCATTTTAGGTCAAATTCATTTTTAAGAAAGCCTAATCCTGGTCTTTTTTACAAAGCATCAAAAAAATATAAGTTTATTTTGGATAAAACCTTCTATATTGGTGATGATAAACGTGACATAGAGGCTGTATATAATGCAAATTCATATATTGTTTATGTAGGAAAAAAAAAACTTACACAAAAAGAAAAATTGAAATACAAATTTGTTATTCTTAAAAATAAAATATCAAAATTATATAATGAAAAAATTCAAAACAATTTTTAAAAAAAAAATCGTCACAACGAAAACGCCATTAAGAATTTCATTTGTTGGTGGAGGAACTGATATGCCATATTTCTATTCAAAATCAAATGGTATTACTATAAGTACTTGCATTGATAAATTTGTTTACGTTACAGTTAAAACACATGCTAATTTTGCTGAAAAATTTAGATTAAATTATTCTGATACTGAAATTGTAAATGATGTTAATAAAATTAAAAATTTTAGAATAAGACAAGTAATTAAGTATTTTAAAATTGATGAACCAATTTATATAAATACCATATCTGATTTGCCTTACAACTCAGGCCTGGGATCATCAAGTGCTTTTTTAGTTGGTCTAATTAATGCAATTTTTTTACTAAAAGGGGAACAGAAAAGCCTAAAAACTATTGCTGAAATTGCTTTTAAAATTGAAAATAAAATCACCAATAATTCATTAGGTAAACAAGATCATTATATAGCAGCATATGGCGGATTGAGAAAAATTATTTATAAAAAAAATAAAATAGATGTAAATAAAATTACCATTCCTAAAAAAAATATAAATATTCTAAATAATAATTTAATTTTTTTCTGGACAGGAAGAACAAGATTATCAAACAAAAATTTGATTTCTCAAAAAAAAAATCTAAAAAAAAATTTTAAAAATTTAAATAATTTAAAGGAAATAGCTTTTGAGTTTAATAAGAAATTAAAAGCAAAAACATTTCAATTAAAAGAACTAGGGATATTACTTGATAAAAATTGGCAAATGAAAAAAAAATTTACTAGCAATATTACAAATAATTACCTTGATAAAATTTATAGAACAGCCATATCCAACGGATGCTATGGTGGCAAATTATTAGGAGCTGGAGGAGGTGGTTTTTTTATATTTATTTGTAGAAAAAAACTGCAAGCTAATTTAAAAAATAAAATAAAAAGTTGTGAAATTGTAAAATTTAAATTTTATAGCGAGGGTACTAAACTTTGCTATATAGACTAATTATTTTTAAATTATGGTAAGTTTTTATAGTTTAAAAAATATTTATTTAAATTTTCAGATATAATAATTTTTTTACTTATTTTTTTTCCATTTATTCTACAGAGCGGCTGACTATATTCCGATTTTAGACCATACTCAATTTTTACTTTTTTATTGAAGTATTTTTCAAATTTTTTTTTAAATGCTTCTATAAATACTTTATTTGTTGAACAATAACCTGAGGGAAAATATTCTTTTTTTTTTGAATTTGAATTAAGAATTCTAATGTAAAATTTACTTAATTTATCTATAAAGATGTTATCTCTAATATAATTAGGATGTGATATAAAAGTTTTTTTATTTTGAATCCAACTTGTTATTAAATAATAATTGAGTTTTTTTTCTTCTAACGGGCCCCAAGGATTAGTAATGTAAATTGACTTATATTTTAGATTGAATTTTTTACAGAATGTTTTGATTTCGTTATAACTTAAAGATTTAGAGACACCATATTTATTTACAGCTTTATACCTTTTAGATGGAATATTTTGAAATATTGTGTTTGAAATAATAATCTTACACTTTTTATCTATTTTCGAAAATACTTTATTTATATTTTTTGTATTTTCTTCCAAAGATTTTTTTAAATTAAATTTTGAATTAGAATTATAATTTTTTGTCAAGGCATGATGTAAACAAATCACATTAAATTTATATTTTATTAATAAATTAATAAATTTTTTATCTCCAAATTTAATTTTTTCAATTATTTTAACGTTTTTAATTTTTTTTATAAGTTTAACTCTTTTATATCTAATTGATTTATAGCTATTTAATTTTTTTGTTAATGTGCAAATAATTTTATTTTTTTTATTTTGAGATAATTTTTTAATAAAATGATAGCCAGAAAATGAAGAAACTCCTAAAAATAATATATGCATTTAATTATAAATTATTTATTAAGTTTTTATATTTTTGTAGGTTTTTTTCAAAGTTAAATCTTATATCATTAGAGTAATTTGTTTTTCTTTTTTTTTTTGATTTTAAAATTAAATTCGATAAGTTTTTATAATCACCAATTTTAAAGAGTTTTCCTAAATTATTTTTATTAATTATTTCTCTTGGTCCTGTTTGACAATCTGAAGAAATTATGGGTACCCCCAACGAAAGTGCCTCGATTAATGTATTGGGCAAACCTTCATATAAAGAGGATAGTATAAACAAATCTGCATTTTTATAGTATGGATAAACATTATTTTGATAATTTAATATTTTGACTTTATCATTCAGTTTATGCTTCGTTATAAAATTCTTAAGGTTGTTTAATTCTTTTCCTTTTCCAATCAGATAAAATCTAAATTGTTTTTTGTGTTTAATTAAATTTAATGCTCTTAGTATTGTAATCTGATCTTTTTGAATTACCAGCCTTCCAATTGTTAAAATATTTAAAGTATTTTTAGATCTAGAAAAAAAATTATTTTTTATTTTCTGTTTTGCACGTTTTCTTAAAGTATTTTGAGTTTCAATCAAATTATAAATTGTTACTGATCTTACGTGAAAGAATTTGGTAAATTCTTTTCTAAAATCATTACTATTTACTATAATTTTATCTGCTAGTTTATAAAAAAAAGACATTATTTTTCTCTTTATAAAATTTTTTGCGTAATTAATCGGACTTTGATTAGCTCTTATTATAATCTTATAATTCAGTAATTTTGACATTATGATGGCAATTATATTTGATTGAAAAGAAATCATTACACAATTATGTTGCTTATGTTTTTCATGATTTCGCATTAATAAATAAATACAAAAAAGACTTTTTATTAATCTCATTTTAGAATTAAAAAAATTTGTTCTAGCTGAAATAAAATTTATTTTTTTGCTAAATTTTTTTTTTTTTATTCTTATTTGCAGTTATAAGTGAAATTTTTTGATTTCTAGCTATTCCGTTACAAATATTTATTAGATTTTTTTCAACTCCACCTTCCTCAATTGAGGGACAAAAAAAAATTATTTTTTTTTCAAATTTTTTCAAATATTTTTTCATATTGGTTAACATGTTTTTTAATATCGAAGATTTTTAAAGATTTATACATTTTAGAAATTTTTTTTTTGTTTGGTTTATTTAAATTTTTAATAATTAAACTAGATAGTTTTTTATTATCTCCAATTTTAACCAGGTCACCATATTCCCCATTTTTCAAAATTTCTTTTGGACCAGATTTGCAATCAGTAGATATAATTGGTATTTTGAACATAGCAGCCTCAATCAATACATTTCCAAAACCTTCGTAAAGTGATGTTAATACAAAAAGGTCAGCAATTTTATAGTAACTAAATATATTTTTTTGCTTAGTTATTAATTTAATTTTATTTTGAAGATTATTTTGTTTAATAAAGTCTTTTATTTTTTTTTTTTCAGATCCATAGCCTACTAGAAAAAGTTTGGCATTAATTTGGTTATGAATTCTTTTATAACTTTCTAATAACATTAAGTGATTTTTCTGTTTTTCGTATCTGGCCACGTTAAGGATTATTTTATATTTTGTTTTTTTAATCTTTTTATTTGAAATTTTATAAATACTTTTATCGAAGGACGGATTATAAATACTAATTACTTTTTTTTTGCATAGTTTTTCAAGATCTTGCCTAAGCTCTTTGCTAATAGCAATTATAATATCTGAAAATTTGTAAGTAATTTTTATTAATAATTTAATTAACTTAGACTTAATGGTTTTTGAATAATCTAATTCAACAGGATTATTTCTCTCTATTAAAATTAATTTTAACCATTTTAGTTGAAAGGTTGCGAGCACAGAAATTATATTTGCAAAATTTTGATTAGAAATTAAAATAATTTTTGAGTAGTTGTTTTTATTTTTTTTTACTAATGATCTTAAGTCAAAAATTGATAAAAAAGCTCTGTTTTTTTTTAGCACACATATTTCTATTTTTTTTTTGAGATAAAAATTTATTTTAGGTTTGGCCAATGTAATAAATGTAATACTATATTTATTAGTATTTAAATTATTTATTAATCTGGATAAAGATAAGTCAGCACCACCAATTCTCGAGTATGGATGAAAAATATAAATTTTAATTTTTTTCATTATTATATTTTTGATAGTAAATATTAATATATTATCAACAATTTAATTATGAAAATATTTTATTGGTCACCTTTTACTTCACATGTAGCTACGATTAAAGCTGTTATTAATTCAGCTTATGCATTAAAAAAATATTATAATTTTGAAACTACAATAATAAATGCTTTTGGTGAATGGAAGCAATTTTCTAAGGATATAAATTTAAAAAAGATTAAAATTATAAGTAATATAAAAAATCAAAACATAAATTTTACAACAGGTTATTTAAGTAGCAGAGTCACATTTATCAAAATATTCTTTCATTCTTTTTCATTTTTAAAAAAAATTTTATTGGAAAAAAAACCTGATTATTTAATAATTCATTTGATTACATCATTACCATTAATTCTATTTTTAATTTTTAAGTTTGATACAAAATTAATTTTAAGAATATCTGGTCTTCCAAAATTTAATTTTTTTAGAAAATTTTTATGGAAACTTTCAAATAATAATATTCTATTTGTGACAGTGCCAACAAAGGAAACTTTAATTAAACTTAAATCAATGAATATTTTTGATAATTCAAAAATTCATTATTTACCAGATCCAGTATTTGTAGAAAATAAAATAAAAAAAAAAATAAAAATAAACGAAAATAGAAATTATAAATATATACTCAGTATTGGAAGACTTACGAGACAAAAAAATCATACTATTTTAATTCAGGCATTTAAAAAAATATCATCTAAATATAGCAAACTAAGCTTAATTATTTTAGGCGATGGTGAAAAATATTTAGAAATTAAAAAACAGATTAAATTACTAAATTTAAAGGATAAAGTAAAATTGATAGGCCACTCAGAGAAAGTTTATGAGTATATAAGACGATCTTTTTGTGTAGTAGTTTCTTCTCTATGGGAAGATCCTGGATTTGTAATGATTGAAGCTTCAGCATTAAAAAAAATAGTAATTTCTAGCAATTGTCCCAGTGGTCCTAAAGAGTTTTTTAATAATGGTAAAACAGGATTCTTATTTAAAAATAATAATGTTGAAAGTTTAATTCATATTTTTGATAAATTTATGAAATCAAAAAAAAATAAAATAAATTTCATACTTAGACAAAGTCATAAAAAATCATTAAATTATTCTGAAATTGCCCATGCAAAAAATTTAAAAAAATTAATAAATATTTATGAAAAAAAATAGAATAGTTATTTCTATTTGCTCAAGAGGTTTTAGTAATAACTTATTAAATCTTTTAAAATGTATTTATAAAAATAATTTAAATCATAATATAAAAATTAGTGTTCTTATAGTATTTAATCAATCGAAAATAATTAAAAAATTTCAAAAAATATCAATTAATAAAAATCTAAAAAATATAAAGTATAAAATTATTTATGAGAAAAAAATTGGTATTTCTTATGTAAGGAATAAATCTCTTAATTATCTAAAATTTGTTGATTGTGAATATTGTTGTTTTTTGGACGATGATTGCATAATTGGAGATACTTATATCTTAAGCCACTTAAAATTTATTAAAAAAAATAATTGTAGCATTGTCTCTGGGCCCCAGATATACAAATCAAAAAATCCTTTTTTTAAAGTATTTGAAAGAAATTTTCCTCAGAAAAAAAAAATTTTTTGGGCCTCAACAAATAATGTTTTTTTCAAAAAAAAATTATTAAAGAATAATATTTTATTTTCTAAAAAAGTATCAAAATATGGCTATGGCGAAGATCAGCTATTTTTCTCTAAAATGTCAAAAGTTGGTGAAATTATTAAATGGAATAACAATCCAGTTTATGAAATCTCTCAAAAAAAAAGAGAGAACTTTAAATGGTTTGTTAATAGAAATTTCAAATATGGTCTTACAGGTCTTCTGATTGATTTAGAATTGCATCATATCTTCTTTGCCTATATGTTAAATATCATAAAAGCCATATATAATTTGCTTATTGGTATTGCATATTTATTTTTAATTCCGATAAATTTAAAGAATAACTTATTTAAAAGTATTGCTTTTTTTTTAAGATTTATAGGAAGAATTATAAGCTTATTTAAATTTTAAACATAATGAATAAATTTTATATAATTAAAGAATTTTATTTGAAATATGCATTTTATTTTTTACCTTTATTAATAATATTAGGAAATGCTTATATAAATTTTTTCTTTGTAAGTGTTGTTTTTCTTTATTTTATTTCATGTATAATTGAAAAAAAAATAATTTCTTATGAAAATGATGAATTTAAATTTTTTTTATTATTTTATATTTATCTAATATTAAACTCATTTTTAGCAGAGGACCTAAAATCATCTTTTTTAAGATCAATCCCTTATTTAAAATTTTTTATTTTTATTCTTATATTTCAAGAATTAATTGAAAAAAAAAAAATTAATTTAAAAAACTTAGGGTATGTTTGGTTATCTATTATTTTTATCTTAAGTTTGGATATAATTTATCAAAGTATTGTAGGCCATGATTTTTTTAATTACGTTTCAGACTATAAAACGAGAAATAGTGGTTTTTTTTTTGACGAACTAGTGGCTGGTGGTTTCTTAGTTTCTTTTGCACCTATATCTATTTTTTTGTTATTTAAAGAAAAACAAAATTTACTTATTTATTTTTTATTTATCTTTTTTTTGCTTGTTATTTTCTTATCAGGTGAGAGAGCAAATCTTATAGATTTTATTATAATCTCATTTTGTGTTTATTTTTTCTGTTTTAAATCAAAATTAATTTTTAAATTTTTTTCTATAATTTTATTATGCTTAACTCTAATATTTATGTTATCGAATTTAGATAATTTTAAAGATAGGTATTTTTCAACCATCTCATTTTCCAAGAATCAAAACTTAAACTTAATTCAAACATATTTTACTTCTGAATACGGGTCTCACGCATTATCAAGTGTTTTTATGCTAAAAGATAACTTGTTATTTGGTGTTGGTAATAAAAATTTTAGAATAGTTTGTAATCAATATAAGGATAAGGTAATTGAATTTCAAAAAAAAATAGACAAAACTGAAAGAGATATCTACCCACATGGATGTGGAACTCATCCACATCAAATTTACTATGAGCTATTAAGTGAACATGGTTTGATAGGTTTTATGATAATTATATTTTTAATTTTTAAACTAATCTTTAAGAATTTTTCAATTAAAAACAATTTAAATTTTGTATGCTTTATTTATATTATTTTGTATTTTATTCCTATACTGCCATCAGGAAGTTTTTTTTCCACTTTACCTTCAACTTTTTTCTGGATTAATTATTTGTTTTATATAGTTAATATAAGAAAGTATGATTGAAATTTTATCTGAGAGTTTAGTAATTAAATTTTTTTTTATTTTAATATTTAATTTTATTCTATTTTATTTAGTAAACCTTTTAATTCTAAAAAATCAAATTTTAGTTGATATAAAAGATACTAGCTCTCATAAGCAATTATTTAGTTTAGATTTAGTCCCAATATCTGGAGGTGTGGTAATATTTTTAAACATATTATTTTTAAGTTATTTTAATTTAATCAACCAAATTATAATAACATTAATTTTTTTATTAGGATTACTTGCAGACACACAAAAACTAAATTCTCCCTTTAAGCGATTGATTTTTCAAACAATCATAATTGTAATTTTTGTTTTTATAAATGAACTTTTCTTGAGATCAATCCGTATATCTTTTTTTGATACTTATTTAAATTATAATTTATTTTCATTAATTTTTACCTCATTTTGTCTATTAATTTTAGTAAATGGATCAAATTTTATTGATGGATCAAATTTACAGTGTTCTGGTTATTATCTAGTCATTTTATTTATTCTTATGCATTTAGAATCTAATACTCTGATTATAGAAAATATAAGACTTGTTTATTTTATATTTCCAATTTTATTAAGTTTTATCTTCTATAATTTCTTTAATAAATCCTACCTAGGAGATGGAGGAACATACTTACTATCATTTATTGTTGGTTATATTTTAATTAAGCTACAAATAAATCAAAATGTTTCACCCTATTATATTGTTCTATTTTTATGGTATCCAGCATTTGAAAATTTATTTTCAATTTTAAGAAGAGTTTTTTCTAAAAAATTAAGACCCGATAAACCCGATTTACTACATCTGCACCATTTAATGTTTCGATTTATTAATATCAACTTTAAGTTTAATAAAAAAATAAAATTTTCTTTGCCTGGTATAGTAATCAATTTGTTTAATTTGATTATCTTTTATATTGGTAGTTTCTTTTTATATTCGACAGCAAAATTACTAGTACTAATTTTTTTTTGTATTTTTGTTTATTTCACAAGTTATTTTTTATTATTAAATAAATTAAAATTATTAAATGATTGATTTAGTTATTTTTTTTAGTTTTTTTTACGTTTGTTTAATTTCCGTTTTAGGATATGGAAAAATATTTGTTAAAATTTTCATAAATAATGTTTCTGTTAAAGAAGATATTAATATTTTAATTGGTTTTTATGGATTGATGTTTCTTACTTTAATATCTTTATTAACAAGTTTTTTTTTTAAACATAATTTCTTCCACAATATTATTATTCATTGTATTGGGGTATTCTATTTTTTTTATTTGCCTGTATTTAAAAATTTAAATTACTTTAAACATATTATTTATATTTCAATATTTTTGATACCGATATTATTAATTTCTAAAACTCATGATGATTTTTCTTTTTATCATTTTCCATTTACAAAATTTTTGACAGAGAATCATATCATTTTTGGAATGGGCAATATAAATGTTGGTTATAACTTTTTATCCTCTTTATTCTTTTTAAATTCAACATTTTATTTGCCATTAATTAAGCTTTATTCATTTCATTTTAGTATTATTTTTTTCTTACTTTTTTTTAATTATTTCTTATTGGTAAAAATTTTTTCTTTAAAAACAGATGAATTTTTCAAGTATTTATATTTTCTTACTTTTATTTTTTTTAATTTGTCATTTAACAGATTAGCTGAATTTGGAATGGATAAAGGAGGGCAACTATTAATAGTTTTATTAATAATAAAATTATTTGAAAATATCACGCAAAATAAAAATCAAAACAAAATTGATAATATTTTATTACTATTACCATTATTAGGATTTTGTATTAGCACCAAAACTTACTTTTTGACTTATTTAATACTAGGATTGTCAATTCTATTGGTAGGTAAAAATTATTTTAAAAATTTAAAATACATAATATTTTCAAAATCTTTTTTGTCCTTTGTATTAATATTAATTCTTATATTTTCTCACCATTTTATTTCAACTGGATGTTTAATATCCCCTTTACCATACTTATGTTTTGGTCAAAATTTTGATTGGGCTAGAAATTTAACTGAAGTTAAAGAACTTTCAATTTGGGTGGAACAATGGTCAAAAGCAGGTGCAAGTCCTACTTATGTCATTAATGATGGTGAAAATTATATAAAAAATTTTAACTGGCTTTTAAATTGGATTAATGAATATTTTTTAATCAAATTTTTAGATCAAATAGCAATTCTTTTTTCAGCAATTATTTTAATTTTATTATCTCTAAAAAAATTTCAGATATCAAAAAAAAAATTTATTTTTAAAAAAAAATTTTTATTATTTTTTTCTCTAATATGTGTGATTTTTTATATTTGGTTTGTAAAGCATCCAACTCTTAGGTATGGTGGTTATAGTATCTTTTTTTTAATTGTTTCTTTCCCTTTTGCAATTTTATTCTATAAGTTACAAAACAGAAATCATGAAAAAAACAAAATGGTAATTATAATTGCATTAGTTGTTTTTTTGGTTGATTTTAAAAATTTAATCAGAATAAATAAAGAGTTTCAAAGAAACGATCATTATAATTTCAAAAATTTCCCCTTTTTTGCTATTAAAGCAAAAGATTATACAAAAAAGAATTTTAAATCAGGTCTAACTATATACTCTGCTCATCATTGTTGGGATACTCCTTCACCATGCGGAAGTTTCGCTGATAATACGGTAACTTATTATAAAAATGGATATTATTTTATTAAGATTTTAAACTAATTAATGTGTACAGTTTATAATTCTACCTGTAACTACTTAAATTATTAGTTATTTAATAATCTTTATTTTATTAAGATTTGTTTTTAAAAAGGTGTATAAGTCCATCTAAGTTAAAATGAATTACACGAACATTATATTTATCAAATAGATGCTAGAATTATCTTTGATTATACCAGCTAAATATGAAAGCGAGTCTCTACCAGTTTTTTTAAAAGAAATAAAAAATTATAAGTGTAAAAAAATAGTAATATTAGAAAAATCAGATACTGATACAATTAACTCTCTTAAAAGTTTTAAGGATGTAAAAATTCATTTTCAACATTCAAAAGGTTATGGTGCAGCAATTGTTGAGGGTGTTAATATTGTAGATACAAAATACTTTTGTATAATAAATGCAGATGGTTCGATGAATCCGATTTATTTAGAAAAAATGTTTCAAAAAATAGAAAATCAGAATATTGATTTACTATTTGCAAGTAGATATGAAAAACCTGGTGGTGGAAGTGATGACGATAATATTATAACTTTATTTGGTAATTATTTTTTTACATTTCTTGGTAATTTATTATTTAAACTTAATATTTCTGATATTTTGTTTACTTATGTAATGGGAAAAACATTTAATTTTAATATGTTAAAGTTATCATCCAAAGATTTTACTTTATGTGTAGAAATGCCAATCAAAGCAAAGAAAAAAGGATTTAAATTAAGCACAATTCCCTCTTTTGAAAGAAGAAGAATTGCTGGAATAAAAAAAGTAAATGCTTTCCGGGATGGACTACTAATATTGATAAAAATGATTAAAATGTTCTTTTTCAAATGAAAAAAAAAATTGCATTAATTTTTGGTATTACAGGACAAGATGGGTCTTATTTAGCTGATTTTCTAATTAAAAAGGGTTATTTGGTTCACGGTGTTAAGAGAAGATCTTCCTCGTTTAATACAGGTAGAATTGACCATCTATATCAAGATCCACATGAAAAAGGTAAAGTTTTTTTTCTTCACTACGGCGATGTAACTGATGCTATTTCAGTTTCAATGATTGTAAAAAAAGTTAAACCTGATGAAATTTATAATTTAGCAGCCCAGTCACATGTAGCAGTATCTTTTGAAGTACCAGAGTATACTGCTAATGCTGATGCAATTGGTGCTCTAAGAATTTTAGAGTCTATCAAGTTTCATGGATTTGAAAAAAAAACGAAATTTTATCAAGCAGGAACATCTGAAATGTTTGGAAAAGTAAGAGAAACTCCTCAAAATGAAAAAACACCTTTTTATCCTAGAAGCCCGTATGGAGTTGCAAAATTATACGCACATTGGATCACTGTAAATTATAGAGAAGCTTATAATATTTTTGCTTGTAATGGGATTTTGTTTAATCATGAAAGCCCAATTCGCGGAGAAACATTCGTAACAAAGAAAATTGTTAATGCTTTGTGTAAAATTAAAGTAGGGCATCAACAAAAGTTATATTTAGGAAATTTAGATGCAAAAAGAGATTGGGGGCACGCAGAAGATTTTGTTGAAGCTATGTGGAAAATGTTACAAAAAAAATCTCCATCAGATTATGTGATATCAACTGGGAAACAGTATAGTGTTAAGAGTTTTGTAAATATGGTATTAAAAGAATTAGATATTAAATTTTATTGGAAAGGAAAAGGAATTAAATCGAAATGCTTTATGATAAATGGAAAATGTATTATTCAATGTGATAAAAAATATTTTAGACCTTTAGAAGTGGATACATTACTTGGTGATTCAACTAAAGCAAAAAAAGAATTAAATTGGAAACCAAGAAAAAATATCCAAAAATTAATAAAAGAGATGGTTGCCTCAGAATTACATTCTTTAACCAATAATGATTAATTTAAAATCTAAAATTTATGTTGCTGGTCATAGGGGTTTAGTTGGAAGTGCAATTATTAGAAAGCTTAAAAAAGAGGGATACAAAAATTTAATTCACAAAGAGAGAAGAAAGTTAGATTTAACCAATCAAGCTAAAGTAATCGAATATTTAAAAAAAAAAAAACCTGATTTTGTATTTATAGCTGCCGCCAAGGTAGGAGGAATTTATTCAAATAATAATTTTAAGGCAGATTATATTACTCAAAATTTACAAATACAGACTAATTTAATATATGGATCCTATTTAGCAGGCATCAAAAATTTAATTTTTTTAGGATCTAGTTGCATCTATCCAAAAATGAGCAAACAACCTATTAAAGAACAATATTTGTTGACAGGAAAATTAGAGGAAACAAATGATGCTTACGCTGTGGCAAAAATTGCAGGTATAAAAATGTGTCAAAGTTTTAATGAGCAATATAAATGTAATTATAAATGTTTGATGCCGGCAAATACATTTGGTTCTAATGATAATTATGATGATAATAGTTCACACTTTTTACCAGCTATAATAAAAAAAATCCATAAACTAAAATTAAAAAATTCAACTAATTTAATTTTATGGGGAAATGGTAAAGTAAAAAGAGAATTTATACATGTAGATGATTTAGCATCAGCATGTGTTTATTTTATGAAGAAAAAAACTAAACATTCACTAATTAACATTGGCACTGGAAAAGATTATACCATTGATTATTATGCAAGTTTTATCTCAAATATAATCTTAAACAAAAAAATCAAAATTAAATACGATAAATCTAAACCAAATGGCGTAAAGAGAAAAGTATTAGACATTTCTTTAGCAAAAAAATATGGATGGAAACCAAAATTAGATTTGAAAAGTTCTATAATCAAAACATACAATTCTTACTTAAAAGAAATGAAAAAATGAAAAAAATTATCGTGGTTACAGGAGGAGCGGGGTTTATTGGGTCTAATTTAATTAAATTGCTTTTAAAAAAAACAAAATTTCGAATAATAAGTATTGATAATTATTCTACTGGAAAAATAAAAAATCAAATTTTAAGTAAGCGTATTAAATATATTAATTCAGATACAAAAAATATTTCTGACAAACTAAAAAATTATAAAAAAAAAATTAATTGCATTTTTCATTTTGGAGAATTTGCAAGAATTTATCAAAGTTTTCTAAAAATGAATGAATGTATTGATTCAAATTCTATAGGATCTAATGCAGTCTTTAATTTTTGTTTAGTAAATAAAATTAAACTAGTTTATTCAGCTACATCTGCGAGTATAGGAAATAATGGAAATGATAAAAATTTATCACCATACGCATTTACAAAAGCAAAAAATTTAGAATTATTAGAAAATTTGAAAAAATGGTTTAAATTTAGATATGAGGTAATATATTTTTACAATGTTTATGGGCCTTTACAAATTTCTAAGGGAAGTATGGCTACTGTAATTGGAATTTTTGAAAATCAATATAAAAATAAAAAACCTCTAACAGTGGTAAAACCTGGAACTCAATCAAGAAGATTTACCCATGTAGATGATACAATTAAAACTTGTTTTGAGGCATGGAAAAAAAATCGATGTAAACACTACAGTATTTCCCATAAGAAATCTTACACAATTATTGAGGTAGCAAAAATGTTTAATTCAAAAATTAAATATTTACAACCCAGAAAAGGGGAAAGATATGCCTCAGCTCTTACAAATATGAATTTAAACAATAAAGTTAACAAAAGATTTGGAAAAATAAGTTTGAAAGATTATATAACTTCGTTTAT
>MDTG01215449.1_pt1 | contig 25922 bp, 26 predicted proteins | sample 811421 | NCBI WGS metagenome assembly MDTG01 (sample SAMN05326645, study PRJNA326480) | marine metagenome | isolation source: seawater | place: Pacific Ocean: South East | collected 2011
AAAATCATCAATTAATACATTTTTATAATTATTTATTATTAAATCAAAATTATCCTCATATTTTATTGAATTATATTTTTTTAACCACAAATTCCCTAAAAAAGTTTTTCCAGATTTGCGTGGACCAGATAAATATAAATATTTATTTTTTATATTTACTACACCATTATAAGCATTATTATTTGTAGAATTAATATAAAAATTTATTTCATTATCATATTTTTTTAGATCAAAATTAAAAAATTTTTGTTTATTCATCTTAAATTTATTTTACAACTATCTTTATTGATATTAATTTCCAAATTGTATTTATTAAATAATTGTGGAAGAACTGCCAAAGAACCATAAAACTCTAAAGAATAATTATTTTTTTTAAAAGATATAGAATTAAGTTTTATTTTTTTTAGTGTTGATATATTTAATGTACTCATTTTAATTTGTCTTAATTCTAATAAGTTAAAATAATTAACATCACAATTAATTATAAAAGTTGAATTGTTTTGAATTAAATTTTGTTCTTTCCAAGTATTTTGTACTTTATCTTTTAGATTATTAAATAATGAAAAATAGTTATATTTTTTTTGATTTAACGTTTCAATTTTAATCAAATTATCATTAACAAAAAGAAAACTAGAATAATTAAATTCATTATTATTTTTTTTTGAAATTAATAAAATTGCATTATTTTTTTCATATTTTTTTACAAATTGTGATATTTTTTTTAAATTATTATTTTTTATATCATCTGGAGTTAGTAAATATCTATCGTTAATATTTAATTCAGGTATTTTATAAAAATTTAATAAAGGCGAATTATTGTTCAAAAATTTATAGTATGAATTATTTTTAGAAAATAAATTATTTGATAATTCATTTTTTTCATTAATTATAATTAAATAATTATTGGGTAGATGTTCAATATAACCAATTTTATATAATCTTAAATACTCTATAATCTTTTTTTTATTATAATTTATTTTAATGTTTGCAGAGTAGTTATTATTAATAATTTTTTCATTTTCTATAATTATATTTTTTATTAATATATTGATAGAATCTTCATCTAATGTTTTTTTTATAAAATTATAATCTTTAATAGTTAGTATATTGTTAAAAATATTATTAATACTATCAAATTTAATATTTGATATTTTATTAATCTTGTCTCTTTCCACATCATCAGAAATAAAATTAATATTATAAAAATTGGTGTCATATAAATTATTACAAAAAGATATTTTGCTTATTAAAATAAATAAAAAAGGGAAAAAATTTCTAATCATTTAATAAATTCTTGTAATAAATATTATTTATCGCTAATATAATTTTATGGATTATAATAAAGATAATTTAGCCAAAGATAAGGCACAAACATGGAAATCATTTAATAAGCTAACAATTTATACAATTTTCTTAATAGCAATAGTGTTGATTATAATTTTTTACTTATTTTAATCATCCTACTAATTCTTTATCATTAAAGAAAAAATCAATCTCAATAATCGCATTCTCTTTAGAATCTGATCCATGTACAGAATTTTCTTGTATATTTAATGCGTATTCTTTTCTTATAGTACCATCTGCAGCGTTATCTGGGTTTGTAGCACCCATAACTCTTCTGTAATTTTCAACAGCATTCGTTCCTTGAAGTACTTGAACAACTACTGGTTCAGAAGTCATATATTCAATTAAATCATTAAAAAAAGGTTTATCTTTATGTATAGCGTAGAATTTTTCAGCTATCTCTTTAGAAAGTCTTATTCTTTTTTGTGCAATAATTCTTAAATCATTTTTTTCTATAATTTTATTAATCGATCCCGTAATATTTCTTTTAGTTGCATCAGGTTTAATTATTGAGAATGTTTTATCCATATTAATATCCTTTTTAATTAATTTATTTATGTGAAATACAAAGCTTTAAATTCATTTAACTAATTTAGTTATATTATTTTGTCCACCCTTCATAACATAATCAGAGAGAGTAAATTAAGAAGCCAAACAATCTAAAATCAATATATACATATCTTTTAATAAAAAATTACCTTTTTTTTCTCTATTTTAATGTCATGTAGTAAAGAAATATTATTTAAATGCTGATTTTTGATATAAAAAATTAGAATTGATATTTAGATTTATATTTGATTTAGATATTGGTCAGTTGTTACATGTTAAATAAAATTAATAATTATATATTTATTCAGATATTAAAATCATGCTTATTAGTATTTTTTATTTTTTTATCAATTTCTTGGCTGCTACAAATTACTAGATTATTAGCGCTAACAAATTTAGTACAAATAGATATATTTAACGTTATATATTTATCATTATTTCTTATACCAAATTTGATTACTGTAACTATTCCATTTATTATCATATTTGGCTTACTATTATGTTTTATAAAGTTGAATAAGGATAAAGAATTAATATCGATTTATAGTCTAGGAATGTCAATATTTCCAATAAAGATATCTCTAATTTTTTTTGCATTAATTTTATCAATTGTTTTCATTATAATGAATTTTTTTATTTCTCCAATTATATATGAGAAATATAAAATCAAAGAATTTGAATTACGAAATACTATAAATTTTGATAGAATGACATTATCAAATTTTATAAAGATAAATAATAATACTACTATAGACTTCAAAAAAAATAAAAATAGCTACCAAGATATTTTTATAAATTTTAAAGATAAAAAAAATAATATTATATATGCAAAAAAAGGTAATATTAAAAATACAAATGATAGTTATATATTTGAATTAATAGACGGTTTTAAAATTACTTTTAGTAAAGGAAAAGAAATTGAAAAATTGGAATTTAATAATTATTTATATAAAATTGAAAATCTCAATAATGAGAAATCAAATAATTTAGATTTAAATACCTTTACGATTTTAGATGATATACAATCCAGTAATTATTTAAATATGTCATATAAATTAATCGATATAGTTCTTTTATTATTTATTATCTATTTTTTTTATAAAAATAATATTTTAGTCCATAATTTTGCTAATAGAAATAACATTTATTTTGTATTAATATCCTTAATTGTTTTAATAATAAATCAGGTATTAAAAAATTTTGAAATAGATATTCATTACTATTTTTTATTAATTTTTTTATCAATTGTTAGTATTATTTTTTTAATTAAATATAAAGAATTGAAAGATGAATAAATTAAAAATATATTTATTTAGTTTAACTTCTAAATATATCTTATTTAATCTAATAATAATTTCTGTTTTAGTAATGTTTATAAATCTAATTGAGTTATCAAGATTAATTGAAAAAAATGATTATTCTTTATATAAATTTTTTTTACTTACTTTTTTAAAGTTACCATCTATCTTAAATGATATTATCCCTTTTGTTACTATTATTGGTGTTTCATTTTTATTTAGAAATTTAATAAATAATAATGAATTAATTTCAATGCGAAATATTGGGCTGTCAATATTTGATATTTTTGCACCAATTGGAATGGCTGTTTTTCTATTTGGTTTATTTTTTTTATTAATACTAAATCCAATTTCTTCAAATTTTGAAAATAAATTTAAAAATATCTTGAACAAAAAGGATCAAGATCTTTATTCAATAAAAATTAATAATAATGAAATGTGGATAAAAAATAATATTGATGAAAACTCAACTCGATTTATAAATATTAAAAATATCGATTTAAAAGAAATGATGGCAAGCGATATTGAAATTTTACTAATTAATCCAAAATCTAAAATATTTATAAAAGCAGAAGATGGTAAATTTAATGATAATTACCTTTTTTTAGAAAATGTTACCTACTATGATCTAAAAATAGATAGTTTTGAAATAAAAAAAAAATTTGAGATCGAAATTAATTTTAACAAAGAAAATATAATTAATTCTATAGCAAATTATAAACTTATCCCCTTTTATAAATATTTTAGTCATACAAAAACTTTAAAAAAATTTAATCTATATTCTTCTGAAATTGGTTTATTTTATATTTCTGAATTTCTTAAACCAATTTTTATAGTAATGTTATCATTTGTCGTAGTTGGTGTATGTGGAAAATTTAAAAGAAATGAAAATTTTTTTAAAATCTTGTTTATATCTATTTTTATTGGTTTTTTAGTATTTTTTTTAAAGGAATTGATTACTAAATTTACTATAACATTAAATATAAATTTTTTATTATCTTACTCAATGATTTTTTTTATTCCTTTCTCAATAGGTCTTTATCAAATAATAAATATAGAAAATGATTAAATTTTTATATTACAAAAATGTACTATGCTTATTTATATTATTACTTATATTATTTTTTCCTTATATTAATTCTGCAAAAGAAATTTTGATTTATGCTGATAATATTTCATATGATAAGGATAAAAATATTATAGCAAGGGGAAATGCAAAGATTTTTTTGGAAAATCAATTTATCTTTTCAGATTTGATTATATACGAAAAAAACAATGAACAAATAATATTACCAACTGAATTTACTTTAAAAGATAATAAAAATAATTTTTTTAGAGGATCAAAAGGAAAATTTGATAAAAATCTAAATTTTGGTGAAATAAATGATGTAAAAATTAAATTAAACGATGGATCAAGAATAATTGGAAATTCTGCAAGACGATCGGGTGATATAGATATTATTACGAAAGGTGTTTATTCACCATGTAAATCAAGGATTAAAATTGCAAACTTTATATGCCCAACATGGCAACTTGAAGGTGAAAAAATTTTACATGATAATAAAAATTTATTTTTATATCAAAAACATTCAAAGATGAGGATCTTGAATACACCTGTTTTTTACATACCTTATATTGTTACACCTTCACCCTTAAGAAAAGAGAGAAAGTCAGGTTTTTTAACTCCATCAATAAGTTTTAATTTTTTTGATACTAAAACTGCACAATCTACTTCATTTCCATATTACTTTAATATTGCTCAAGATAAGGAATTAACATTCACGCCAATTTTAAAATATGGTGGTGGAATAGATTCATCTCAAAGATTCATATTTGATTACAATCAAATTATTTCTGGAGGAAATTTTAATACTGATATTACTTTTGACTCAAATCTAGAAAAACAGAATAATAATAAATGGGTAACTGATGCTAGTATTATTACAAATTACAATAAAAACTTAAATAAAAATTTTCATGTAAATATTGAGTCAGCATTACAAACATCTAACAATTATATTCAAAAAACTATACCAGACAGTGAGTTAAGTTATACGAGTTCTTTATCAAGTAAGTTCAATTTAAGTGGTTATAATTTACATAAAATTGATGATGAGCTAAATTTTAATGTTAGCTTTTATCAAAGTAGTCAACAAAACGAAGATAATAAAACCACTCCTATGGTTTTACCACTAATTGAATATTATTCTGGAAATAGCATAAAGTTTGGACAAGAAACAAATAATCATTATACTTTTTATAATATAATTAGAGATACTAACACTAGTATTCATGCTAAAAACCAACAAAAAATTTCTAATCTATTTTCAACATCAAAAGAATTTATAAAAAAACATTCAAAGATTCAATTGGAATCAAATATATACACTCAATTTTATAATACAGAAAAAAAATTAATAGATACAAATAAATTTCATACAGGAACGTACTTTAGAGTTTTTCCAGCTTTAGGTATTAGTGCTGAAACACCATTTAAAATTAAAAGTAACATTTATAATCTAGTATACAATCCAAAAATTAAATTAATAATTACGCCAGGACAATCAAATAGCAACAAAATTTCAAATGAAGACTCATCAAATAATAGTTTTACAATAAATAATATTTCTTCGTTAAATAGATTTAGTGGTTCAGATAAATTAGATAATTCCAAAAGATTAAATTATGGAATAAATATTTATAATGACAAAATTAATTTAAATTTATCACAAATATATGAATTTACAGATAATAGTAATTTTCATAAAGAAGAAGGAAACGATGACAATTTAAGTGATCTATTGGGCACAGTAGACGTAAATAATAATAAATATAATGCAAATTATAACTTTAGATATGATTTTAACGATAATTTTCTTAAAAAACAAAGTTTAAACATTAAAAATGAAACAATTTTAGGTGATATAAATTTATCTTATTTAGATCAGAAAAGTAAAGTTGATAATATTATAAATACAGATACTGAAACATTTAATTATTCGTTTAAAAGTAAAAAGATTAATAAATTTTCATCAATTAATATTTCTGGAATTTATGATTTAAAAAAAGAGATTAATACTGAATATTCATTGGGATATAGTTATTTTGATGAATGTTTTGGAATAAATTTAGATTTCAAAAGAAAAAGTTATGAAGAGGATGATTTAAAACCACAAGATATATTGACAATAATGTTTTCATTTAAAAATATAGGTTCATATAAATCTTCTAATTTAGCTGTATCTGAAAATGATAAACAAGATATTGAATGGTTAGGAGCAAATATTGACAATGAAAAGTTTATAAATTATGAAAATTAAAAATTTACTAAAAGAAGTATTATCAATTATAATATTGTTAACTTGCTTACCTATAAGTGCTTACGAAAATAAAATAATATTTAAATTAAATGGTAAATCATTTACCAGTCATGATTTAGAAGTACGCAAAAGTTATTTAAAATTTATTGGAGATAATAATGATCTTGATGAAAATTTTATATTTGAAGACTTAATTTCTGTTTCTATTTTTAATGAATATTATTTAAGTAGAAATCAAGTTGGAGAAAAAATTAATAAAAGAGTTGAAGAAATATATAAAAATATAAAGAGTGAAAATAAAAATAAAGTATCAGATGATATCGATGAAAAAAATATATTATTAAATATTCGTTTGGATTTTATAAGAAAAATAATTATTGAAGATATATTAAATACAAAAAAGAATGAGATATTTAATGATAAGAATTATGAAATTTTATATAATTATGAGATAGAGTATATTACTATTAATATAGATCAAATTGATGATAATTATTATAATAAAATTAGAAATAACAACAATTTTAGTGAAATTAAAAAAATATTAGAAGAAAATAATATATCTTTTTTTAATAAAAAGGAAAAAGTAAATAATTTAAACACAATTAGCAATAGATTAAAAATATTGATAAACCAAAATCAAAATTTTATTCAATTTAATGAAAATAATATACTTACTATAATTCAATTAAATAAGTCCTTTAAAACTTACGAAGGTTTAATAGCTAATTTAATTAGAATTGACTCAAAAAAACAACTTAATATTGATTTATTAAATTGCAAAATAAAATCTAATTTTGAAGAAAATATAGAAATAAGTAATAAAGAATATGAGTATAAAAAACTAAATAAGCAGATAAAAAGTAAATTAATTTCAATAAATGATTTTATGGTATTTACTAATGAAGATAAATATACTTACATAATGCTTTGTAATCTTAAATTTGATGAAGAAATTTTTAATTCTTTAGAAATAAATAATAAAATTTTGTCATTAGTTGACCAAATTGAAAGAAAATTTATAAAGCAGTATAAATCTGAATATAATTTATTAATAAATGAAAAGTAATTTTATTGCAGTAGCAGTAGGTGATATTAAAGGTATCGGTTTAGAATTATTGATAAATAGTCTAAAAGAAAAAAAAATTAATAATTTTGTACTTTTTACAAATCTTCAAATTTTAAAAAAACATATCAAAAAAAGAAAAATAGATATTAAAATTAATATAGTAAATAAAATAGAAAATAATTTTGATTATCTATATGATAAATTGAATATATATAATTTTAAAAGTAAATCTGAAGTAGACAATACAATTAAGTCATTAATTTACACATACAAGCATACAATTAGTGGAAAATATATTGGTGTTTTAACTCTACCATTAAGAAAAGATTTAATTATTAAAAATAATAAGAAATTTATTGGTCAAACTGAATTCTTTCAACAAATAGACAATAAAAAAAATTCAAATATGATTTTAGTTCATAATAAATTAATTGTTTCTACTTTAACTACTCATATAAAAGTTAATAAAATAATTAACACAATTAAAAAAAATAATTTTATAGTAGATAAACTAAAAAGTTTAAATAATACATTAATTAATGACTTTAATATATCAAGCCCAAATATTATTATCTCTGGTGTAAACCCACATGCTGGTGAAAATGGTTTAATTGGTAATGAAGAAAATTTAATTTTAAAACCAGGTATTAAAAAAGCTCAAAAATTAGGAATTCAAGTTACTGGTCCATTTTCTGCTGATAGTATTTTAAATAAATCTAATATAAAAAAATATGATTGTTTTGTGTTCATTTATCATGATCAAGCACTAACCACCTTCAAATATATTAGCAATTTTAGTGGCGTAAACTACACCGGCAATTTAAGCATAATTAGAACATCTCCAGATCATGGAACAGCATATAATTTAAGAGGATCAAATAAGGCTTCAAATAAATCATTAATTGAATGCTTTAAGTTAATAAAATTTATATCAAAAAATAGAGTAAATGTTAAAACCAAAAAAATCATTAAGTCAAAATTTTTTAAAAGATAAAAACATTTGTAAAAAAATCATTGACGTATCTTTAATTAAGAATCGTACAGTCATAGAAGTTGGTCCAGGAAAAGGTTTTCTTACTGATTTTATAATAGATGCAAAACCTAAAAAGTTATTATTAATTGAAAAGGATATAGAATTATTTAAGAAGTTAAAATTAAAATATAAATATAACAAAAATATTACATTATTTAATCAAGATATATTAAGTTTTAACTTTGAACAGTTTGATAAAATTAATATTATTTCAAATTTACCGTATAATATTACATCAAAATTTATATTTTATTGTATAAAAAATTATAAGTTTATTAACTCAATGACATTAATGATTCAAAAAGAAGTAGCTAACAAGATTGATATAAAAAAAAGTAAAGTAAATAAGTATAATTTTTTAATTAATTTATATACAAATTATAAAAAATGTTTTGATGTCTCAAAAAATGTTTTTAAACCAATACCTAAAGTTGATTCAAGTGTATTAACATTTAATTTTAAAAAATATAAATTAGACTTAAATAAAACACTAAAATTTGTAAATATTATTTTTAAAAATAAAAGAAAAAAAATTAAAAATAATATTTGCTCTGATTTATTAATTAAAACAAAAATAGATGTTAATAAAAGAGTTGAGGAATTGAGATACGAAGAGTTAATTAAAATATATTATCTTTTTTAAATTTTTATTTAGTTTATTAGAGTTTTTACTAATGATTAAGTTGTATTCAATTATTTTTTTTAATTCGTTTACTGTCTCTTGTACTTTATCATTAATAAGAACATATTTATATTCTTTATAATGTTTCATTTCTTTCAAAGCATATGATAATCTAAGATTTATTTCTTTCTTATTATCTCTTCCTCTTTTTATTAATCTTTTTTTTAATTCTTTTTTAGATGGGGGTAGAATAAAAAAATCAATTATATTTTTTTTGTCATAATTTTTTCTTATCTTACGAGCTCCCTTCCAATCAATATCAAATAATAGCAATTTTTTATCTATTTTTGCACTTTTAATATTTTTAAATGGTGATCCATAATAATTTTTAAAATTAGTAGCAGTTTCTATAAAATAATTTTCTCTTTCTAATTTTTTAAACTTTTCTTTACTTACAAAAAAATAATCTTTACCATGTACTTCATTCAGTCTAATATTACGTGAAGTATATGAGATTGATAAATTTATATTCTTCATTTTTTTTAATAATAACTTACATAGTGTTGTTTTTCCTGCTCCTGATGGTGAAGAAATGATAATTAATTTATTTTGATTTTCTATACTCATTTAGTTTACTAACGTGTTCTTTATAATTTTTTGAAAAAATATGCTTACCAACTCTTTCATCAAAAAAGTAATAAAAATACTCGGTTTTATAATTTTCTAAAATTAAATCAATTGTTTTAGTTCCTACGTATGATATCGGACCAGGTGGAAGCCCATTATTTACATATGTATTATAAGGGTGTTGGAATTTTAAATCCTGAAGATTAATTTTTCTGTTTAAATCGTATTTGCCATCAGTTAAAGAATAAATTACACTTGCATCTATTTGTAGTCTCATATTTTTATTTAATCTATTAAATATAACTGATGAAATTTTCAATTTATCATTCTTATCTAACCCCTCTTTTTCTATTAATGAGCCAATAGTGATAATATCTTTTATAGAATATTTTTCAAATAACTTATTGTTTTTATATTTTTCAAAATAATCAATTTTAAAGTTATTCAAAATTATTTGCAAATCATAAAAACTACTCTCTACGTCATAATAATATGTATCTGCAAGTATATCTTCAAAATTTATAGAATTGATTTTTTCAAATTTATTTTGTAAAATATTATTTAAATCTTTTTTACTCCATCCCTCAATAATAGTTATTTTCTTAAAATTACTGCTTGGCGATGTTATCTGTATTAAAATATTATTAAAGGTAATTTTATTAATTATTTTAAACTCACCAAAATGTATATTTTTTTTAAAAATTTTATAATGAATTTTAAATATTATATTTTCTAAAATATTATTATTTTTAAAATATTTATTAATAACATAATTAATATTCTGACCTTTTTCAATTTTAATTAGTTTGTTACTAATATCATATTCTTTAACATAAATGGTTTTATAGTAGTAGAATAATATTAATAATAAAAAAGTTATTATAAAAATGTTAAATATTTTTAAATAATAGAGCAGTATTAGTTCCCCCAAATCCAAATGAATTACTTAATGCATAATCAACATTGACTTTAAGAGGTGATTCAGAAACTAAATTTACATTTTTAGTTGAAATAGGATTATTTAAATTAAGTGTTTTAGGAATTAAATTATTTTTAATTGATAAAATAGAAAATATAGCTTCAACACTACCAGCAGCACCTAATAAATGACCTATTGAAGATTTTGTTGAACTTACATTAATTTTTTTAACAAATAATTTTTCAATGGCGTTTAATTCTATTTCATCCCCTTTTTTAGTAGAAGTTCCATGTGCATTTATATAGTCAATTTGATCAAAATTTACTTTAGCCATATTTAAAGCATCTTTCATCGCTCTATATCCGCCATCACCATCTTCAGCTGGAGCAGTAATGTGATAGGCATCACCTGACATACCATAACCTATGAGTTCTGCATAAATATTTGCACCTCTTTTCTTAGCAAATTCGTATTCCTCTAAAACTAATATTCCAGATCCTTCGCCCATTACAAAACCATCTCTATCTTTGTCCCATGGTCTAGAAGCTATTTGAGGATCATTATTATACGAAGTGCTAAGACTTCTTGCAGCACAAAAACCAGCAACTCCTAACTTACAAACTGCTGCTTCTGCTCCACCAGCAACCATTACATCGCAAGCGCCTCTTTTAATCATTTCACTTGCATCTCCAATTGAATGAGCTCCTGTAGCACACGCAGTAACGATTGAGTGATTAGGGCCCTTAAAACCGTATTTTATTGATATTTGCCCAGATAGAAGATTAATAAGTGAAGAAGGGATAAAAAATGGAGAAAGCCTTCTTGCTCCTTTTTCTTTTATTGTAATTGAACCATCATAAATAGTTTCAAGACCGCCAATTCCTGAACCAACAGAAACGCCAACTTTTAATTTTTGTTCATCTGTTAAGTTTTCAATTTTAGCATCTTCGACAGCCATTTTAGCTGCAGCAAGTCCATATTGTATAAATCGATCATTTCTTTTAATATCTTTTTGTTCAATGTGTTTTAATTGATCATAATAATCCTCATCATCAGGATTATTTGAGAGATAACCTGCAATTTTACATGGCAAGTCAGAAACGTCAAAATGTTTGATTTTTTTAATACCAGATTTTCCAGCTATAAGATTATTCCAAGTGTCTTGCTGATTAAACCCTATTGTTGTAAGCAGTCCAATACCTGTTACAACTACCCTTCTCATCTGTTTTGAAATTTATTTTTTACTTTCAATAAAATCAATTGCATTTTGGACAGTTTGTATTGTTTCAGCTGCATCATCAGGTATTTCAATTCCAAATTTTTCTTCAAATGCCATAACTAATTCAACAGTGTCCAAACTATCAGCACCCAGATCATCAATAAATTTTGCTTCAGGTACTACTTTAGATTCATCAATTCCTAGATGATCTACAACTATTTTTTTAACTTGATCATTAATTTCACTCATATTTTTCTCCTAGTTCACCATAAAATATTAAATTGCGTAATGTCAACTATTTAAACCATTAGCATTCCACCATTTATATTAATATTCTGGCCCGTTATGTAAGATGCATCATCACTTGATAAAAAATATGCTAAATTAGCAACATCAGTTGGATTACCAAATTTTTGCATTGGAATTTTAGATAAAATATTATTTTTTTGAACTTCGGTCAAGTTTTCTGTCATAGGAGTCATAATATAACCTGGTGAAATTAAGTTTACATTTATATTTCTTTTTGCAACTTCGTTTGCTATTGTTTTATATAAACCTATCATACCTGATTTTGATGATACATAATTTGATTGGCCAGGATTTCCTGTTGTTGCAACAACAGAGGAAATGCCAATGATTTTTCCACTTTTGTTTGATAACATTATTGGTAATAAAAATTTAATTATATAAAAATTTGAAGAGAGATTTATGTCAATTACTTTTTCCCATTGATCTTCACTCATGCGTAACAAAAGATTATCTTGAGTGATTCCCGCATTATTAATTATGATATCAATATCTTTTTGTTCTTCTGAAATTAACTTTAGTTTATTTTTAATATCGTTTTTATCAGATAAATCTATTTTATAGTAAAAATGATTAGGACCATATAAAGTTTTTAATTTGGATATTTTTTCATCAGAAGATGAAATTAATATTAGTATGGAATTATGTTTAATAAACTTCTCACAGATTGCACCTCCTATGCCACCTGAAGCTCCTGTAACTAGTACTTTTCTTTTATTACCTAACATTAATTTAAATCTTCAATTTTATTTATTGATTTTATAACAAATTGGTTTGAGATTCTCTTAATTAATCCTGAAAGAACCTTACCAGGCCCTATTTCAATTATATTTTTTTCACCATTTTTCTCTAAAAGTCTTATACTATCTGTCCATTTAACTCTACTCGCCATCTGATTTTTAAGAGCATAAATTAATTCTTCATTATTATTTGAAGCTATAGAGTTGAAATTGGAAATAATTTTAATGTTATTTTTTACTAATTTAATATGGTTTAATTCAAAATTAAGTTTTGTTTGAGCATCTATCATGTATTTACTGTGAAAAGCAGCAGAAACATTTAGTTTAACAAATTTTTTTACATCATTTGATAAAAATAATTCTTTTGATTCTAAAATATCATCTATATTGCCTGAAATAACAACCTGAATTGGAGAGTTATCATTGGCAATTTGTAGTTTTAAATTATTTTTTAAAATAATATTTTCAATTTTTGAAGCATCTTGACCAATTAGTGCAGCCATTCCAGTTTTATTTTTTTCAACAGCTTCACTCATGTATTTACCTCTTAAATTTAATAAATTACTTGTTATTTCTAGAGATAATTTTTTGCTACATGCAAGAGCAGTGTATTCACCTAATGAGTGGCCTAACATATAATTGATATTTGATGATAATAAATTTGTTTCATTGATAATTGTTTCATATATCATCATAGAAGCTGCAAAAATTGATATTTGGGTATATTCAGTGAAATTAAGAAAATTATTATCCTCAAATAAGATATTTTTTAAATCATAATTTACAACTTGCTCAATCTGATCTAAAGTTTTTCTCGCTATATTAAAATTGTCATAAAAATCTTTTGACATACCTACAAATTGGCTACCTTGACCAGGGAATATAACTACTGACATTAATACTTGATTTATTTGAAAATAATTATATATGCAAGAGCAACTTCTCTCATTAGTTGATTTTGAGAAATTACCATGGAGTTATATGAATAAATTTGAAGCAGTCTTAATACTTAATCCCGAACTTTCTACGACTTTGATTTCTAAAGAAATCGATAAATTTAAAAATAGCATCAATTCAATATCCGGTATTGTTAAAAGTGAAGAAGACTGGGGTTTAAGGGAATTAAATTTTAATATTAATAAATTTAAAAAAGGCTTTTATAAATTTTTACAAATAGAGGCTAATGGTCAAGAACTTAGTAAACTTAGAATAGAACTAAACCAAAATGATAATCTATTAAGATACTTATTTGTAAAAGTTAAGAATCATCAAGAATTACCAACAAAATTATATAATGAAAAAAAATAAAAAAAAATCATTCTCTAGAGAAGAAAGCTCTAACTCTCCATTTGATAGTAAAAAGAAATTTTGTCCATTTAGTCAACCAAATTCACCATTTATAGATTACAAAGATATAAAAATGCTTAGTAGATATATAAGTGAAAAAGGTAAAATTGTGCCTAGTAGAATTACTGGTGTATCAAGAGGAAAACAAAAAGAGTTGTCAAAAGCCATTAAAAGAGCAAGATATTTATCTCTAATTTCTTATACAAATAAGTTTAGCTCACAATGAAAGTTATTTTAACTACAAATATAAAAAAACTGGGTAAAATTGGAGATCTAGTAAATGTAAAAGATGGCTTTGCTAGAAATTTTCTTTTCCCTAACAAAATGGCTCTAAGAAAAAACAAAAAAAATATGGACACATATGAAAAAATTAAGGACAAAGTTTTAGAGGAAGAGAACAATAAAAGAAATGAAGCAAAAGAAATATTGGGCAAAATTTCTGATTTAAAAATAAAATTTACCAAAGAGTGCGATGAAAAAGGTCAGCTATATGGCTCTATAACAAAAAGAGATATTGTAGATTATCTAAATAATAATAATCTAAAAATAAAATCAGATGATGTTGTTATTAAAGAAACTATAAAATCAATTGGAAATCATGAAATTGAAATTAATCCTTACGTAGATCTTAAGGAAACGTTTACAATTGAAGTAAATAAAAATTAATTTATTCACGTAATTAGAACTTTTTTAACTAAATTTTCTTCAAAAATATTGATACAATTTTTTTTTTGTTTAGTGATTAATAATGTCAATTGAATTAGTTAATTCTGAAAATAAAAAAATTGATATAAATAAAGATGAGAGATTCATAAATGTTGATGCTGAATTAGCTCTCATAGGTTGTCTTTTGTGGGACAATAAGAATTATGATAAAATAGCAGAATTTTTAAGTGAAGATCATTTTGTTGATGAAAGTAACAAATTTATTTATAAAACTATAAGAAATCTTTTAGAAAAAAATATTTTAGTTTCACCAATAACTCTTAAAAATTACCTGCCTAGTAATGAATTAGAATTTGATAAAATAAAATATCTTAATCAAATTAAAGATAGTGCACCATCTTCACAAAATGCACTTCAGTATGGTAAAATAATCTACGATTTACATATAAAAAGAAACCTAATTACTATTGCACATAATTTAATTCAAGAAACATCAAATAATGATGAAAATCAAGTTGGCGAGGATTTAATTGAGAATGCAGAAAATAACCTGTATGTATTATCACAAACAGGAAATTCTGATAGAAAGTTTATAAAATTTAATGATGCATTGAAAAATGCAGTTGATATTATTAGTGAAGCATACAAGAGGGATGGAAGTATCGCTGGCATTCCAACAGGATTTAAAGATTTAGATAATAAATTAGGTGGGCTTCATAAATCTGATTTAATAATTATAGCTGGACGACCATCCATGGGTAAAACAGCATTAGGGACAAACATAGCGTTTAACTGTGCAATTAAGTATAAAGAAGAAAAAGATGTCTTGGGTAACACAAAAACATTAGAGGGTGGAAAAGTAGCTTTTTTTTCATTAGAAATGTCTTCAGAACAATTAGCAACTAGAATTTTAGCTGAACAGACGAGAATTTCTGGAGATAAAATGAGGAAGGCGGAACTTAACAAAAATGATTTTTCTAAAATAGCAAGTGTTTCCTCTAAATTGTCTGATCTAAACCTAATAATTGATGATAATCCTATATTAACAATACCATCACTTAGATCTAGAGCAAGAAGACTTAAAAGATTACATAATATCAATTTGATCATAATTGATTATTTGCAGTTAATGTCTGGATCAAATACTGGAAGGAATGATGGAAGAGTTCAAGAAATTTCTGAAATTACAAGAGGTTTAAAATCAGTAGCAAAAGAATTAAATATTCCTATTGTTGCTTTATCGCAGCTTTCAAGACAGGTAGAACAAAGAGACGATAAACGGCCACAATTATCTGATTTAAGAGAAAGTGGTACTATTGAACAAGATTCAGATGTGGTAATGTTTATTTATAGGGAAAGTTACTACCTTGAGAGAATGGAACCTGTGAGAAAACCAGAGGAAGATGATATTAAGTTTAACGACAGAACAGCAAGATGGATACAATTAACAGAGGAAAGTTATAATAAAGCAGAAATCATTATAGCAAAACAAAGACATGGACCAATAGGTTCGATAAAAATGCATTTCGATGCAAATTATACAAAATTCAGTGACTTAACTAATAAAGATTATAATAATATTATTGAGTGATTAATTATAATTCAATATTAAAAATAAATACTAAAAATCTATTAGAAAACTATAATTTTTTCAAAAATAGAAAAAAACAGCTTCTTGTAGCAGCTACTATAAAAGCAAATTGTTATGGATTAGGTTGTAAAAAAATTTTTAAATTATTGGTAAAAAATAATTGTAATCATTTTTTTGTTGCAACTATAGAAGAAGGAATAAATTTAAATAATAAAAACAAGAATATAAATATTTATGTTTTAAATGGTATACAAAACATTAATATAAATTTATTCAAAAAATATAATTTGATTCCAATAATTAATACATTAAAAGAGTTAGAAAAAATTATAAAAAGTGATGTAAAATTTGGTGTTCATATTGATACGGGCATAAATAGATTAGGAATTAATTATACAAAGATACCACATAATATTTCTCAATATAAAAACTTAAAAATTTTAATAAGTCATCTATCAAGTGCAGATGAAGGCCTGAATGAATATAATAACTTACAAAAAAAAAGATATCTTAAAATAATAAAAAAATTCAAAATAAATCAAAATATTATATTAAGCTTATCTAATACAAATGGATCAATTTTATCAAAATCATTTTTATTTGACATGATTAGACCAGGAATAGGGCTATATGGGGGATTTAATAATAATAAAAAACTTAAAAGTAAAATTAAACCTGTTGTCACATTAAGTAGTAGAATTATTCAAATAAAAACAATCAATAAAAATGAATATATTGGATATAATCAAACATATAAAACTAATAAAACAATTAAGATTGTAATTATTGGATTAGGTTATGCAGATGGAATACCTAGAAAGTTAAGTAATTCAGGTACAGTCTATTATAAAAATGATAAATTTAAAATAATTGGAAGAATATCGATGGATAGTTTAACTATTGATATTACAAACTCAAAACATATTTTGGAGGTTGGAACTCTTATAGATATAATAAATGATGCGCATGGTATAGAAGATTTTGCATATAAATGTAATACTATAAGCAATGAAGTAATTACATCTATAGGTGAAAGAGTTAAAAGAGTTTATGAATAAAATTTATAAATTATTTTTATTTCTAACTTTAATTTTATTTATAATTATTTCCTCATTTTATGTACCAAATTTTAGAATTGATGCATCATCCGACACCTTAATTTCAAAAAATGACAAAGATTTTGAGTATTTTAAATATTACCAAGATATTTTTCCCACAAAAAATAGCTTAATAATTGCCATTAAAAGTAATTCTAAAATTGATGAAGTATTGTTGGGTGAAATAAATAAAATAAGTGATAAGATTTCAAAATTACCAGAAGTTTATTCAGTATTTAACTTAAATAAAGCTCCTATTCTTTTTTTAAATAATACTTCTCTTATAGATTTATCAAATAATAATTATGAAACAATTTTAGATACAAATTTTACTGTTGAAGATGTTCTAAATGAATTTATTCAAAGTCCAATTTATAGTGAACAAATTATAAATTATGATAAAAACATAACATCATTAGTAGTATTTCTAAATAAAAACGAAAAGGCCATTGACCTTAATGAAAATAAAAACTTCTATAAATCTCAAGGAATATATTACAAAATAAAAACGGAAATTGACAACGAAAGAAATGCATTAATTAAAAAAATTAGAAAAATTATTAATAATTCTAGCCAAAATTATACTTATTTTTTAGGTGGGATAGAAATGATATCAAGTGATGTAATTTCATATGTTAAGAGTGATATTATTAAATTTAGTTTTATAGTTCTTATAATTATAATACTTATTCTTTTCTTGATTTTTAGACAAATAAAATGGGTATTTGCAATTTTATTAACATCAATTATTTCAGTATATTTTTCAATTGGTTTATCTGGTTTTATAAATTTTGAAGTTACTGCAATTTCTGCTAATTTTTTATCCCTAATGTTTGTTTTATCTATTTCTATGAATGTTCATATAATCAATAATTATCTACAGATAAATACAACAATAATTGAGAATTTTAAAATAATGTTTTGGCCTTGTCTATATACATTTCTTACAACTATAGTTGCTTTTGTTTCTCTTGTTATTTCTGATATAAAACCAGTAATTGATTTTGGCGTAATAATGATAATTGCATTATGTATAACTTTTATTTCATCATTTTTAATCTTACCATTTATAATTTCTTTTTTTTCTAGAGAGAAAAAAAATTATTCATTTAATTTAAGTTTTTTAAAATCTTTTTATCCATTTGCAATGAAATACAGTAAGTATATCATTGGCTTGAACATGTTATTTTTTTTAATATCAATATATGGAATAGTTAATTTAAATGTTGAGAATTCATTTGTTAAATATTTTAAGAAAAATACAGCAATATACAAGGGAATGTATATAATTGACAACGAATTAGGCGGCACAACCCCTTTAGATATAATATTAAAATTTAATGACATTAATGATGAAATAAACATAAGTGAAGAAATAGTTGAAGAAGATTTAGAATTAGAAGATGATTTTTTTACAGATGAAATTTTTGATAATGAAATAACTTGGTTTACAAATGAAAAAATTCAAACAATTAAATCTGTACATCAATATTTAGAAAATAGATTAGAAATAGGTAAAGTTACTTCAATTTATTCATTAATTGATACAGCTAATCAAATAAATAAAAATGATCTATCAACTTTTGAATTATCAATTCTATACAATGAAATACCTAAAAATTATAAATCAGATTTGATAGATCCTTATCTAAATATAGAAAATAATATGATTAAAATTTCTGCAAGAGTGAAAGACTCTAAAAATATAAAAAGGAATGAACTAATTAATGATGTAAATTTGTATCTTGAAAATGAATTTGATAATTTGAAGGATTTTAGTGTTAATGGATTACTAGTTTTATACAATAACATGTTAAAAACTTTATTTAGTTCTCAAATAAAATCATTAGCATTTGTAGTTTTTGCAATTTTTATAATGTTTATATTACTATTTAGATCTATTAAGTTAAGTATTATAGGCATAATTCCAAATATTTTAGCTTCAACTTTCATACTTGGATTAATTGGATTATTAAAAATACCTCTAGATATAATGACAATTACTATAGCGGCTATCTCTATAGGAATAGCAGTAGACAATACAATACATTATATTTATCGATATAAAGAAAATTTAAAATATAATAGTAATCAAAATGAAATGATTGAAAAAACACATCTTACAGTAGGTAATGCAGTTTTAATTACATCAATTGCAATTACTTCTGGATTTCTTATACTTTGCCTATCAAGTTTTGTTCCAACAATATATTTTGGGTTATTTACTAGTTTGGCTATGATATTTGCTATGATAGGTGTATTAATTACATTACCATCAATACTTAAATATTATAGATGAACTTAAATTTTGAATTTATATTTTTTGATTATGTAGTTTTAATTTTAGCTGTAATTATTATTGTATTTAGTTTCTGGAAAGGATTTATCAACTCTATTCTCGGTTTATTAACATGGGTTGGATCAGTGTTTATAACTATTTATTCATATCATTACTTGTCAGCATTTTTAAGTAACTTACTTTTAAGTATTAACTTTCTTCAAAATTTTGAACAATTAGTTAGTATATTTAGTATTGTACTATCGATACCAATGATATTTTTAGTTAGTCTATTTATTTTAAAAAGAATAAGAAAATTTTTAAGTAATGATCTCGATAAACAAATTTTAGGTTTAATTTTTGATAAAATTTTTGGTGTTATTTATGGTATTATATTTACATATATATTATTTAGTAGCTTGCTATTTTTAACAGATAATAATGATTTAGTATTATTAAAAAACTTTCATAATTTTCTACTTGATAATTCTAATATCATGAATCAAATATCAGATTATAATTATAATATAATGAATATATATGTTTTTGATCAATAATAACTAAATATAAGGATTACTTGATTTAAAAATAGATATTTTTAAATTTCTACTTTTAACCTTAAAATGTTTGTAAAAACTATTTAACATGTACCTTTTATATGAGATAGATATTTCTTTTGAAAAATTTGAAAATATCTTTATTTTTATTGGATTAATTGAAACTTGAGTTGCATATTTAAATTTTACTTCTTTGCCATTTATTCTTGGATGAGGATTGTTTTCAACTATTACTGATAACCATTTATTAATTTTTGATGTTGATAAATTTTTGTTAAGGTCTGAAAGTAATTCATGAATATTATTCTTTAAAGAAATGATATCTTTTTTATTTAGAGTTGAAATTGGTATTATTTTTATATTTTTTGATTGAGAAAATTCCATATTTATAACTTTTCTTAATTCAGAAATTTTCTTTTTTTTATCAATTTTAATTAGATCAGTTTTATTAATCAGAAATAATAAAATATTAGATTTTTGATATATTAAATTAAATATTTTTTTAGATTGGTTATCAAATCCTTGTTCAGTATCAATTAAAAAAATATTTAAATCTATTTGATTAATAATTGATAGAGTTTTTTTAGTGGTGTAAAAATCTAGACTATTCTTATCGATTTTATTTTTCTTTATTAAACCTGCTGTATCTTTAATCATATATTTTTTTTGTTTGAAAATATAGTAAGAAGATACAATGTCGGTAGTAGTTTTTGGCTTGTTACTTACTACTGATCTTTCATAACCTACCAATTTATTTAGTAATGTACTTTTACCTACATTTGTCTTACCAAATAGACCTATTGAAAAATCAAATTGTACTCCGTTGTTTTTTTTGGTGTCATATTTTAATAAAAAATTTATAAAATTATCAATACCTTTATTATGAGAACAAGAGATAAAAAAAATATTTTTAATACCAAAATTGTCAATTTTTTTATCTTGTTTATAATTATCATCTTTATTAACAATGAGAATTATCTCTTTATTAAATTTTCTTATTAAATTAATTAACTCTTTATCTACAAAATTATTTTGCTGCTTATAATCCAACACATAAACAAAAATATCTATCTTTTTAAATATCTTAGCAACATTTTTGATTAACAAGCTTTTATCATTTATTATTCCTGGGGTATCATAAACATCAATATTTTGATTTGAATTGAGTGAAGACACATGCCAATCTCGTGTAGTTCCAATAGTATCATGAATGATATTACTATTATTATTGTTTGTAATAATATTATATAAGGATGTTTTGCCAACATTAGGCGTACCTAAAATTAATACATTCATTTTAATATATGTAAGTAATACCTTTAAGCGTATTTATAAAAATTTTATTTTGATAACTATAGATTTTTTTAATATTATTAACATTTATGTTTAGAGTATTCTCAATATTTAGTTGTTGATTTAAAATAATAATTTCACCATTATTAGTAAATAAATGCATTCTATTATTAATTAATAAAGCTTTAATAAGATTCGATTTTTTACTTAAAATATTTTTTATATTTATCTTAGAAAAAAGATTACCATTTTTAATATTGTAAAAATTGATATAGTTTTCGTTCTTCGAGATTAAAGCATTATTAAATAATATTACCGAAGATTTTTCACTTATTATGTGATCTGTTAATATAAACCTATTTTTATTTATATCAAAAGTATGAAAAATATTACCATTATCCAAATAAACTAAAAAATTTTTATAAATATGTATTTGATCTTTAAGATTATTTAATGAAGTATTAAGGGTAACTTTATCAAATTTTAAATTGTGTTCTTCAAATAACAAAGTATCTAGAGAATTAAATTCACTATTTGAAAGTATAAAAAATAAAATATTATAGTAGTTTTCAATTTTACCACCTGAAGATTGAATTATGTTATTCGATTTATAATTTCTTTTAAAAATTACTTTTCCATTATTTGGTTCTAAAAAAATTATGTTCTCTGAATATAATACTATTAATTTATCTCCATATATTTTTATTGGAGTATTTAATAAGTCGACATAGTTAAACATCCAAATAATTTGCCCTAGTCTATTTACTTTAATAATTTTACCAGACTTAAAACCAATAATAAAATTACCATTGTATAATGAAAAAGATACAGGCTCATTGTTTTTTTCGTTTAGTTCAATTTTGAATCTTTCAACTAATTTTCCAGTATCTATGTCAAACTTTACAAGTTCTGTTTTTGAATTAATCGAGTAGATATAGTCATCATAATAGATGACATTAATAGGTATATTTAAATTGTTATTTTTCTTTTCAAAATGATTGATTTTTATCTTATTTAGATCTTTATCTAAAAAATTAAAATTAGATGGTTGAGCAGTATAAATATCAATTCCATTATTTTCAGTAAACTCATAAAAACTAAAATCAAGATTTTCAATTACTTCATAATTTATGTTATCATCTTCAATATTAGTATCATTTTTAGTATTTAAAGATAAAATAGTATCTTGGCATGAATAAATAATAAAAAAAGAAAAAAATAGCGATATTTTAATTATACAGCTGAAACTCATGAATCTTTTTTACTCTTTCTTTGATAGAGGGAGAAACTAAACTTGAATTAAATATTTCATTATATTTATTTAAAGCATTTGAATTATTTTTGTATTCAGATTTATTTATATCAATTTTTGTAATTATTAATAAATATTCTAATTCTTTTTTTATTGAAAAATAATTATCTAAATCATCACTAATATTTTTGATATAAATTGAAATATCATTGAAGTATGTAGTTGTATTTTCCTCATATGATGCATTAATTAATGTATATGATGCATTTGCAGCAATAGATGATTTATATAAATTATCTAGATTTGATGAAAAAATTAATTCATTATATAATTTATTAGAATAACTAAAATTTTTATTTTCATTATTTTTTTGAATTAATTTTAATTTTGATAAAACTGAAAAAATGTTATTTTTATCTATAAGATTTTGTAAATCAACTAACTCATTATTGTTTTGTTGAACAGCATTAAAAAAATTAATACTAGATTTTTTAATTTCTTGAACTTTAAAGTAATTATAAAATTGATATCCAATAAATAAAAAAATAAAAACAAACAAAATAATAACTATTACTCTAAAATTACCTAATACAAAATTTTGAATATTTTTAAATAAACTTATACTTTTATTTTGAATCATATTATATCCACTTTATGGAACATCCAATACTGTTCATCTGATTATTTGGACCAATTCCATCATTTTTAATTTTAATCATTGCATTATAAAGATCTCTTTCAACTTTCTCATATTTATCAGAATTCATCACACCAGAATCTAACCTACCTCTATATTTTAATTTAAGATTTTTATCAAAACCAAAAAAATCAGGAGTACAAACAGCCTGATACTGTTTGGCAATTTCTTGTGTTTCATCAAATAAATATGGAAAATTAAATTTATGTTTTTCAGAAAATATTTTCATGTTATCAAAAGAATCTTCTGGGTAACTTATTACATCATTAGACATAATTGCTATTGTATTAATTCCCTGCTTTGACAAATCATCAGCATCTTTTTTTAATCTCTTTGCTATAGCTTTGACATAAGGACAATGGTTACAAATAAAGACAATTACAGTACCGTTTGTACCTTTTGCATTTTTTAATGAAATCATATCACCATTTATATTCTTAAGGTTAAAAGGTGGGGCTAAAGTTTCTAAAATATCATTTGGAGCATTTACAGGCATAATTTTTTGTTATATCTTTAGTTTATGGGCTTAGTAACATCTAGTTCTAAAACAAACAATCACAATCTATATTTTTCTAAAGATGAGCTGGCAAAAATCTTAAATATTTATTCTAAAGGGGTATCATCTGGTGAATGGAAAGATTATGCCATTGATTTTAGTAAAAATAATGCCTTTTTTTACATTTTTAAACATACTCTAGCGGGGCCAGAATGTGTACTTAATAAATCACTTGAAAAAAGAAAAAAGAAAGTATTTTATAATTTAAAGTCAAAAAGTTTGAATAAAAAGTTTGAAAATTTAGACTCTTTAATTTCTTCTCTTAATAGAAATATAATCAAATTAGTACATTAATTTTTTATAATTATTTATAAATAATTAATAATATCAGATATTTATTCCCACTCTATTGTACCTGGAGGTTTTGATGTAAAGTCATATAGAACTCTATTTATGCCTTTTACATTATTAATTATGCGTGATGATATTTCTTTTAATTGCTTATTAGTAAACATATAAAAATCTGCAGTCATACCATCAACTGAAGTAATAGCTCTAAGTGAAACTGCGTAGCTATATGTTCTTTCATCTCCCATCACACCAACTGATTTTACAGGTAATAAAACCACGAATGCTTGCCAAATTTTATTATAAAGTTTACGCTCTTTAAGATATTGAATAAAAATGTGATCTGCTTGTTGTAGAATTAAGATCTTTTTTTTATCAATAATTCCTGGTATTCGTATTGCCAATCCTGGTCCAGGAAATGGATGTCTTTTAAGCAAACTTTTATCTATTTTTAGTTTGACTCCAACATTTCTTACCTCATCTTTAAATAATTCTCTTAAAGGCTCAACAACTTTAAGTTTCATTTTTTTTGGTAAACCTCCAACATTGTGATGACTTTTAATTTTAGCTGTAGGCCCTCCAAAAAATGGGATGCTTTCTATAATGTCAGGATAAAGAGTTCCCTGACCTAAATAATCTACATTATTTATTTTTTGTGCAGCTTTATCAAATACTTCTATAAATGTTTTGCCAATGATTTTTCTTTTTTTTTCGGGATCAGAAACATTTTTTAATTTTTTTAAAAAAACATTAGCAGCATTGATTTTAATAAAATTATTTCCAAATTTTTTTGAAAATATTTTTGATACTTCTTTACCTTCATTTCTCCTTAAAAGACCATGATCAACAAATATACAATAAAGATTTTTCTTAACAGCCTTACTTAATAAATATGCAGTAACTGTAGAATCTACACCACCAGATAAACCACAAATGATTTTTTTATTTTTAATTTCATTTTTTAGGTCTGAAATTTTATTTTCAATAAATTTTTGAATTTTGAATTTATTTTTTATATTTACAATATTAAAAACAAAGTTATGAATTATTTTGGAACCAAAATCTGTATGATAAACCTCGGGATGAAATTGAAGGCAATATATTTTATATTTGATACTTTCGATAGAAGAAATAATTTTGTTATTAGATAAAGATGTTATTGAAAAAAGTTTTGGTATTTTACTGATATTATCTCCATGCGACATCCATACTTTAAATCTTTGTTTATTAATTCCTTTAAATAAAAGTGATTTA
>MDTG01095824.1_pt1 | contig 25920 bp, 27 predicted proteins | sample 811421 | NCBI WGS metagenome assembly MDTG01 (sample SAMN05326645, study PRJNA326480) | marine metagenome | isolation source: seawater | place: Pacific Ocean: South East | collected 2011
AATAATCAGGGTTTTGTACGATAAAATTTTAAAATTTAATTCTAAAAATCCAAAAATGAAAAATAGGGATAGGCTAATTTTGAGCAAAGGGCATGGATGTTTAGCGCTTTATGCAATATTGGCGGACAAAAAATTCATAAGTCTTAAATCATTAAAAACAACAGGCAAACTTAATTCTATTCTTGGAGGACATCCTGAACAAAAAGTACCTGGGGTTGAAGCTTCTACGGGAGCATTAGGACATGGAATGCCAATTGGAGTGGGGATGGCTTTAGCAGCAAAAATTCAAAAAAAAAAGCATAAGGTTTTTGTTATTGTTGGTGACGGAGAAATAAACGAGGGATCTGTTTGGGAATCGGCTATGAGCGCCTCTAAACATAAACTTAATAACCTCAAAATACTAATAGATTATAATAAAATACAGTCATATGGTTTTACAAAAGAAGTTTTAAATTTAGAACCTTTAATAGAAAAATGGAAAAGCTTTGGTTTTGAAGTTTCTGAAGTAAATGGTCATAATATTAATCAATTAACTAAAAATTTAAAAAATTTTTTACATCAAAAAACAAAAAAACCCTCAGTAACTATTTGTCATACAATTAAAGGAAAAGGTTTCAAATTTGCGGAAAATAATCCCTTTTGGCATCATAAAAATAGTTTTTCCAAAAAAGAAATTATTTTAATAAATGAGAGTCTTAATTAATGAGAAAAACTTGTTTAAATACAATTTATCACTTAGCTACAAAAAATAATAAAATAATTTTTATTGGATCTGATCTTGGACCAGGAGTGTTAGATGAATTCAAAAATTCAATTCCTACAAGATTTTTAATGGAAGGTGTTTCAGAACAATCAATAATTGGTATGAGCGCTGGTTTAGCTATGGAAGGTTATATTCCCTACGTAAATACTATTTCAACATTTATAACTAGACGATGCTTCGAACAAATTGCTATAGACTTATGTTTGCACAATCTTCCTGTAAGATTAATCGGTAATGGAGGAGGGCTTGTTTACGCTCCACTTGGGCCCACTCATCAAGCTATCGAAGACTTATCTATACTCAGATCATTACCAAATATGTCTATAATTGCACCATGTGATGCTATCGAAATGAAGAAATTAATTGAAGATACTGTCAAACTTAAAGGACCATTGTATGTAAGAATTGCTAAAGGTGGAGATAAAATTGTAACCTCAAAAACTGATCGAGTAAAATTTGGTGAAGGTCGCCTACTTATTAAGCCTAAAGAATATCTAATTGTTACCACTGGAGTAATGGCACAAATTGGTTTGAATGCAGCAGCGAAAATCAACGAGAAAAAAAAAAATAAAATTTGTGGTGTAATACATCTTAATACAGTTAAACCAATCGATAAAAAGATATTAATGCAATGGGTTCCTAAAGTAAAAAAAGTTTTAACGATTGAGGAAAATGTTCTTCCAGGCGGTTTTGGAAGTGCAGTTTTAGAAACCTTAAATACCTTTTCCCCGAACAATTCAAATAAAATTCTAAGAATTGGTTTAGATGATAAATTTATTGAAAAGTACGGTACACAAGAAGAATTATTTAAGGCAAATAAATTAACTGAAGATAATATTATTAACAAATTATTAAAATGACAAAAAATTACCTTTCCAAAAAAGAAAAATCAGTATCAGATCAATTTGAGAAAAATGGATTTGTAATATTTGATATTAAACAAAAAAAACTCATTAAAGAGATAGATCGAATTTTAAGCAACTATATAAAAAAAAGAATTAAATTAAAAAAAATTTCAAGAGCAGATTATGTTTTAAATAATTTTCACAAACTTTTGAAAAATAAAAATTTAAATAAGGTAAGACTGGACATTTTAAAAAGAATTAACAATTCTAAACTAATTAAAAAACTGTATTACGAAGCTAGCAAAAATTTATTAAATATAATAGTTGGAAACGAGCTTGTTATGCAAAAAAAAATTAATTTGAGCATACAGCTACCAAAAGATGATAGTTCTTTGTTGGATGTACACTCAGATATTTGGTCTGGAGATTCACCTTATGAAGTTGTTGTGTGGATTCCATTAGTCAATTGTTTCAAAACTAAGTCGATGTATATTTTAAAAGCTAATAAGTATAAAAAATTTGAAAGAAAATTTAAATATTTATCTAAAAAAAATAGTAGCTTCATTTTCAATAATATTAGAAAAGATGTTAACTGGATTAGAATTAATAGAGGACAAGCATTAATTTTTAATCAAGCTCTTCCGCACGGAAATATAGTTAATAGAGAGAAAGAGACCAGGTGGTCATTAAACTGTAGGTTTAAAAGTTTATTTTCACCATATGGCGATAAAAAAATTGCTGAATTTTTTCAGCCGATAACTGTAAGAAAGATGAGTGAGCTAGGAATGAATTATAAATTTCCAGGCATTAAATAGCTAATGAAAAAAGTAAGAGGATACATATTTAGCAGACCATTCTTGGATGAAAGAGCTCCTCAGCATATTCAAAATATAATTATAAGAGATTTTTGTAAAAAAAAATCATTTCATTATTTATTAAGTGCTAGCGAATATAGAATGGGAAAGTCATATTCAATATTGGAGTCTATGACATCTAACTCTCAAAACTTAGATGGTATCATTGTGTATAGTCTTTTAATGTTACCAGAGAAACAGGCCCAAAGAACAAAAATATTAACTAAGTTTATTAGAAAGAAAAAATTTTTTTGTTTTGCAGTGGAAGACATAACAGTAAAGAATTCTAAAGATATTAAAACCATTAATGATCTCTGGAAAATTAAAAAAGCACTTAAGAGGGCCTACCAGGGAAAATGAAAAAAAGAAATTTTATTACTCAATTACACTTAAGAACTAAGAGAAATTACAAAAAAAGAATGATGACAAACAAAGTTTTATGCATGAAGGTAGCTAAAAAATATGACAAAGATTATTGGGATGGAAATAGAAAATATGGATACGGAGGTTACAAATACATACAAAATTATTGGAAAAAAACTGCTATCAAAATAATAAATACTTATAAGTTGAAAAATGACTCGAGCATTTTGGATATTGGATGCGGTAAAGGTTTTTTACTTTTTGAAATAAAAAAATTAATTCCTGAAATTAATATAATTGGCATAGATAAATCAAAATATGCTATTACTAATGCTAAAAAAGAAATTAAGAAAAGTTTAAGAATTTATGATGCTACAAAGAAACTACCTTTTAAAAAAAATAGCTTTGATTTGGTTATATCATTAGGCACTCTCCATAATTTTTCTCTATCAAGTTTGTCAAAATGTATATTTGAAATTAATAGAATAGCAAAAAAATCGTATCTAATGGTAGAAAGTTACAGAAATGATAGAGAGCTTTTCAATCTTCAGTGTTGGGCATTGACATGTCAAATTTTTTTAAATGTAGACGACTGGCTGTGGTTTTTAAAAAAAAATAAATATAAAGGTGATTATGAATTTATTTTTTTTGAATAACAGGATTTCTTTATGGGATTAAAATCTGAATTTACTTCTAATAAAAGAGACTTTTTTATTATTGATAAAAAAAAATTAGCAGAGCTCAAGATAAAAGCGTTAAAAAATATTTCAAATAAATTTAGAATTTGCATACATAAGTCAAACAAAGATTTAGTACACGAAATGATCGTTGTGCATACTAAAAATACTTCAGTGCCTCCACATATGCATCAAAAAAAATCGGAGTCATTATTTGTAATTCAAGGACAAGCTGATTTAGTCGTATTCAACAAATTAGGAAAAGTAAAAAAAATTTTAAAACTAGGGCCAGTTAATTCAGGTAAAATTTTTTATTACAAAATTCCAAAAAAAACATTCCACACTTTCATTTTTAAATCTAATTTTTTTATTTTTAAAGAAACGACAAAGGGACCATTTGTAAGAAAACAAATGATCGTGCCTAAATGGTCATTAAGATATAAAAAAGAAATTCTTAAATTTAAGAAATTATAATCATAAAGAAACAATGAAAAATTATTATGTAGTAGATAGATGTAGAATGTGTAATAATAAAAATTTAATTCTTGCTGTCAAGGTTGGGACAAGCCCGGTTGCAGACAAGTATCTTAAGTCACCAAAAGATAAATCAAAAATATTAAAAGCTTCTTTAGATTTATATTTTTGTAAAAGTTGCAAACATCTACAATTGAACGATGTAATAAATCCAGATTACTTATGGTCTGGATATACTTTTCAATCAAATACTTTTAATAAAAAATTAGTAAATCATTTCAAAAAAACTTCTTTAAAATTAAAAAGAAAATACAGAAACTTAAAAAAAAATGATTTTATTTTAGATATCGGCAGTAATGATGGTTCGCTATTAAAAGCATTTAAAGATGTAGGATTTAAGAACATCTTAGGTATAGATGCTGCTAAAAACATTGTAAGAGATGCAAACAAGAAAGGGATAAAAACATTTTATGGATATTTTAACGGTAAAAATGCAAAAAAAATTCTTATAAAGAAAGGACACCCCAAAATTATTACCTCTTTTAATGCCTTTGCACACAGCGATAATATTATAGAGATCACAAAATCAATAAAAAAAATACTAGATAAAAATGGAATCTTTATTTTTGAAGCATCTTATTTGCTTGACGTTGTAAAAAAATTATTACTAGGAACAATTTTTCACGAACATTTGGATTATCACTCTGTAGAAGTTTTAAATAAATTTTTTAATATCCATAATTTAAAACTTTTTAAAGTCGAAAGAAATGAAGGGCAAGGAGGTTCCATAGTTGGATATGTTCAACATTACGACGGCCCTTATAAAAATGATAAAAGTGTAATTAAAATGATTAATATGGAAAAAAAAATGGAATTAAATAATCTTCGTACTTTTAAAAAATTTGAAACAAGACTTCAGAAAAGTAAAGTTAAAATAACTAATATGTTTAAGTCGATAAAAAAAAGAGGTTATTCGATCTCTGCCTTCGGCTCTTCTATTTCAAGCACAACTTATCTAAGTTACTACAATATTGGAAAGTATATAAACTTTATTGTTGATGATAATAAATTAAAACAAAGAAAATTTACTCCAAAAGACTTAATAAAAATTTATCCAAGCGACCACCTTAAAAAAAATTTAACTGATTACATTATAATTTTTGCCTGGGTACATACCGATAGAATAATTAAAAATCTTAAACAAGAGGGATATAAAAGAGCGAAATTTATTACTCTATATCCAGAAATTAAAATCATATAAGAATATGAAAAAATTATTAATTCTTGGACATTCTGGATATGTCGGAAAGTTTGTTTATGAATTCTATAGGCAAAAAAATAAGTCTTATAAAAAATATGAAATAACGGGAAAGTCATCAAAAGATATTGACTTTTTAAAAAAAAATTCTTATTTAAAATTAAAAAAAATAATAAACAAAAAAACTACAGTTATAATTTGTACAGCAATAAAGTCTACTTTAGGAAATAATATTAAAACCTATACTTTAAATAACAAAATAATTGAAAATATCTGCAAAGGTTTAAGTTTAACTTCTCCAAAAAAGGTAATTTACCTTAGTTCTAAGGCAATTTATGGAGTTAATAATAATCATAGGAATTTCCACGAAGAAAGTAAAATAGAATGTGACACATTTTATAGTCTTACAAAATTTATTGCTGAAAACTTGTTAAATAAAGTTGTAAAAAAAAAAAATCTTATAATTGTGAGGCCATCAATTGTTTATGGTCCTAGAGAAGAAATCTATCAGGGTAGTCCATCTGGATATTTAAAAAATGTTATAAGTAATAAACCTTTACACATTTGGGGGAGTGGGAAAGAAATTCGAAACTTTATATACATTAACGATTTAGTAAAAATTATAAATTTCTTAGTTCACAGAAATTTTTCAGGAGTTTTAAATGCGACAGGAGAACACTCAACGTATATTAAAATTATTCGCAAGATTGAAAAATTAAGTCAAAAAAAATCTAAAGTAGTAAGTAAAATAAGAACTAAAAAAAAGGTAGATAAGTCATATTCAAACAAAAAGTTGTTAAATTTGATGCCTAAATTCAAATTTACTCCAATTTCAGCCGGTATCCAAAAAATTTTAAATATAGATTATAAAAAATATTAAATGTTATCTTGTAAAATTTGTTCTAAAAAAATAAACAAAAAACTTTCCTTTAGCAATTTACCTGTTTCTAATTTTTTTTCAAAGTCAAAAAATAAAGGAATAAAAAATTTTGAAGTATACCTGTGTTCAAATTGTAAATTTATTCAAGTGAAAAACAATTTTAAGCAAAAAGATATTCAGCCTTCATTGAAGTTCATAAAACAAAGAGAGCCCGAAGATCATCTAGATAAAATAGCAAAAAATCTCGATAATCTTTTTGATGATAAACTAAAAAAAAAAATAAATATTTTAGGAATAAGCTACAAAGATCAATCCTTAATTAAAAGGTTAAAAAGAATAGGGTATAGAAATGCAAAAATACTAAGATATTCCTCACTTAATAAAAATAATGTTTCTAACATATTTGAAAATATAGAATTTGAGTTTAGTGAAAACTTTAGTAAAATTAAAAAAAAATATAGCTCACAAGATTTAATAATTTCAAGACATCTTTTAGAGCACCTAGATGAAACATCTACATTTTTAAACAAAATAAAACAGCTATCAAGAAACAGAAATAGCTATATCTATTTAGAAATTCCTGACTCAAAAAAACCTTTAGACAATTTCGATTATGGAATGTTTTGGGAGCAACATCGGTCATACTTTTTAAAAAAAAATTTTTTAAGCTATTTAAACTTAAATAATATTAAAAAAATAAAATATACCTCGTATAATTATAATTATGAAAATTGTCTTTTATTTATCGGGAAATTTAATACTGAAAAAATATTAAAAAAAAAATCTTATTTTACTAAACAAAATAATACTTATAGATATTTCAAAAAATTTAGAATAGTAAAAAAAAAGATTAATAATGGGATTAGAGCTTTTAAAAATGAAAGAAAAAAAATTGCAATATTTGGATGCGGTCATCAAAGTGTACTTTTATGTCATATTTTCGGTATAAATAAATTTATTGATTTTTATTTTGACAACAATAAAAATCTACAAGGTTATAATTTCCCTGGAACAAGTTCTAAAATACATAACCCTTATAAGTATTCCAAATCCGTAGATATATGCTTGACCTGCGCAAATTATTCAAACGAAGAAAAAATTAGGAAAAAAAATAAAAATATATTTAAGACTTACCCAAAATTTATTTCTTTGATAATGACAAATAAAAAAGGAATAAAAAAATTTCTTTAAATGAATTCAGTGTTAATTGTTGGAGGAGACTCAAAAGTCGGAAAATATCTAAAGTATTTTTTAAAAAAAAAAAATTTTAAGGTTTTTTCAACTTCGAGACGATATAAAAAAAATTCAAATTTATTTTTAGATCTCAAGGATATTTCAAATTTTAAAATTATGGATAATTATAATACAGTCATATTTTGTGCTGGAATTTTTGATTATCAAAAAATAAATAGAAATTATTTATTTTCCAAAAAAATTAATGTTGAAAATACTATAAATTTGATTAAAAAATTTCTTATTAAGGATAAATTTGTTTGTTTTTTATCTTCTAATTTAGTTTTCCAATCAATAAAACAACCTAACGAACTTAGTAAACCAAATTCTAAATTTGCTTATTCTTATTTTAAAATATTAGTAGAAAAAGAATTAATCAAATTCTCTAAAAAAAAAAAACTTTTCAACAAAATTTGTATATTGAGAATGACAAAAAATATTGATCATAATACTAGACCTTTCGATCAATGGATAAAAACAATTAATGATAAAAAAAAAATATATCCTTTTTCTGATATGTTTTTTTCACCAATTCGTTTTAAGGATAGTTGTATGTCAATTTATAAAATAATTAATAAAAAAATAAGTGGAATTATACATTTATCTGGCGCTAAAGATTTATCATATTCAGAATTTGCTATAGCCTTAATGAATGCTAAGAAAATAAATCATAAAAATTTACTAGAACATACGACCACCAAGAAAAGTAAAAAAAAAATTTTCTATAAAAATAAATACACAAAGCTATCAATGACCTACTCCAAAAAAAAATTGGGAATGAGACCTGTGAATTCTAAAAAAGTTATTTTTGAATTATCAAAAAAAATAAATAATGAAAATAATTGAATATTTATCTATCTTAATTTTTATTCCAGTATTAATAATTGTTTACGTTTTTAGACCTTTAATATTCATTCGATGGTTTCCATATGATACAGGTAGTAGAATAGGAACTTTAATACCTTCTATTGAGTCTTTTTATCTAAAAAAAAATAATAATAATAAATTAGAAATTGAACTATTTTGTAGTGAAAATTTTTGTAATGATTTTTTAAATTTAAAATATAAAAGAAAAAAAATTATATTTACTCGTCCTTTAATTGTAAAATTATTATCAAAAACAAATAATTTTTTTATTAAATATTTTAAATATCAAAACAATCACGAAATTAATAAAAACGAAATTTATAAAAGAATTAATTATGAAGATTATTCTAAAAAAAATTTTCTACTTAGTATTAACTTAAATGATGATGAAAAAGGTAAAAATTTCCTTAAGCAATTAGGATTACACATCAAATCAAAAATTATTTGTTTAATAATTAGAGATGAAAGTTATCTAAAAAAAAATTTTCCAAATAGCAATTGGGATTACCATAGTTATAGAAATTCAAATATTGAAAATTATATAGACTCTATTAATTTTCTTTTAAGAAAAGGTTATATAGTTTTTAGAATGGGAAAAATTTCAGAAAAAAAAATTAATGTCAAACATAAAAACTTTTTTGATTACTCCAACTCAAACTATAGATCAGACTTTTTAGATATTTGGTTATTAAAAAGATGTGATTTATGTATAAGCACAAGCTCTGGACTTGATGAGGTCGCTAGACTCTTCTGTAAGCCAACGATAATTGTAAATTTTGTAAATTTTTACTCGTTTAATTCCTTTAGTCAAACCATCACATATCCAAAAATTTTAAAAAAAAATGGTAAAAATTTAGAAACTGTAGACTATTTCAATTTAAAAAACGTATTTGGAAAATCAGAAGATTTCAAAAAAAATAATATAGAAATCAAAGAGTATAATAAAAACGAATTACTAGAAATTTTTAAAGAAGCTATTCAGATATTTGAAAATCAATGGAAATTTAGAAATCAAGAAGATATTTTATATCAAAATATTTTTTGGCAAAGATTTAAGGAAAATAGAAAACAAGACAAATTACTAGCTGATCATCATCGGTATATTAATAAAAAAAGTATAATTGGGCCTTATTTTTTAAAAAAAATGAAAAATCGCAAGTTTTATGAAAAAATTAATTAAAAATTTAAGTTTATTAACAAAAAAATTTAAAACAAGTTTAGTATTAATTATTTTTTTACAAATTGCCGTCACTTTTGCAGAACTAATTAGTATTGGAGTCCTATTTCCATTAATAAATGTTATGTCTAGTGAAGAAAAATTACTAGATTATCTAGTTATCTTAGAGAAAAATAGTTTAATAATTAATGAAACATTCAAAAATTTCATCTTAAAGAATATTATTATTATATCTTGTTTATTTATTACTTTAATTTTTTTAATTAAAAATATTTTTTGTGTAGCAGTAAGTTGGTACCAAAGTTCATTTGTATTAAGATTAAAATATCACTTATCTGATATTTTGTTTTCAAATTATTTAGAAATGCCACACAACTTTTATCTTAAAAATAATACGGCATATTTAATAAGGAATACAGGCTTTGTTAATTACAGCGCTCAAGTAATTGAGAGTCTACTTAAGATGTCTTCCGAATTAATCATAGCAATAGCCCTGTCAATTTTTTTAATATTTATTTCCCCGGGTGCTTCCATTAAAATATTAATTTTATTTTTATTAATCTTTATCATTATATATTCATTAACTAAAAACCGACTTAAATCTTTAGGAAATACAATAAAAGAGACGGAAGTACATAGAATTAAAACTTTAAAAGACAGTTTTGAACTGAATAGAGAAATAAAAATTACAAATTCCCAAAAATATTTTCTCAAAAACTATTTAGACTCTTTAAATAGACAAAATAAAGCGATATTTTTCAGCCGTATTTTTTCAATAGCCAATAGATATGTAATAGAAACAATATTGGTAATAGCAGCCATGTTATATGCTTACTCAATTTTTTTAAATGATACAGATTTTATTTCATCCTTACCATTTTTAGTTGTTCTAGCTGCTGTTGGATTAAGGTTATTTCCCTCTTTAAATCGTATTTTAGGTTTAGCACAATTTATCAGAACTTACTATTCCATGGTTGATCAATTATCAGATGAATTAATAACAACAAGTAAAGATAAATATAATTACTCTTCAAAAATAAAAAAAATTGATATTAAGAAAAATATTAAACTTAAAAATATTTGTCAAAAATTTAAAGATAAAAAATTTGAAATGAATAATCTTAATATTGATTTTTTTGAAAATAAACCTTCTTTTATCTTTGGTCCAACTGGATCTGGTAAAACAACTTTACTCAATATACTCTTAGGCTTTGTAAAACCACAAAGTGGAAATGTTTTAATAGATGACAAAACAATTTCTGAAAATAATGTTGGTAGTATATTTTTATCAGTAGGTTATGTGCCTCAAGAAATCTTAATTTTTGAAGATACAATTTTAAGAAATATTTTAATTGGAAGAGATGAAAAAACTATTGATTCACAATTTCTTAAAAAGATTTTAAAATTAACACTACTTGATGAATTCTTGAAAAGTTTACCAGATGGAATAAATACAATTGTAGGAGAGAGAGGATTAAATATATCTGGGGGTCAAAGACAAAGAATAGGATTAGCCAGAGCTTTAATAAATGATCCTAAAATTATTATATTAGACGAAGCTACGAACTCTTTAGATAAGAGCAGTGAAGAAAAAATAATTCAAAATATAATAAATTTTTCTCGAAATAAAATTCTGATAATGGTGAGTCATAACACTAACTCGCCACATAATGAATTTAGAATTATCAAAGTAAATAATGGAGAAATATCCTTTATCAAATGACAAAAAAAACAAGATATAAAAAATATTTTGAAAAGATCTTAAAGATAAGAATGTTTGAAGAACTTATTCTGAAATTATTTAAATTAGGAAAAATTTCAGGGACTACCCACACTTGTATTGGTCAAGAGTCAACACCAGTTATTGCGCTTTCGAAACTAAAAAAAAATGACTTTATAATTAGTAACCATCGTTCACATGGACATTTTTTGTCATACAGTGATAATTCAGATGGTTTGTTAAATGAGTTGTTAGGAAATGATAATGGAATATGTCAGGGAATCGCAGGTAGTCAGCACATACATTATAAAAATTTTATTTCTAATGGAATTCTAGGTAATTTAATTCCAGTTGCAGCAGGAATTGCCCTATCAAATAAAATTTTGAAAAAACAAGATTTGACTTATATTTTTATTGGTGACGGAACTTTTGGTCAAGGTGTTCTATATGAGACCTTAAATATAGCATCATTAAGAAATTTATGTTGTATATTTATAGTAGAAAACAACAAGATTGCACAAACTACAGAAATAAAAGATAATCTTTCTGGTAAAATACCAGATAGATTCAAGGCTTTTAAAATTAAAACGTTTAATACCTCTTCTTATAATATCAGTCATTTAGAAAATACATTTAAAAATTCACGAAATTATGTTTACATGAAAAGTAAACCGTGTGCGGTGATAATTGATACTTATAGATTTGCTGCGCACAGTAAGGGCGATGACACAAGACCTTTAAGTTACTTAAAAAATATCAAATATCATTATGATCCGTTAAATTATCTAAGAAAATATATAAATAGGGACGAGGAAAAAAAAATATTTAAAAGAATAAGTCGTTGTATAAACAACTTATTAATTAAAAATAATATCACATTATGAAATATTTAAGTTCTTTAAATAATTCTATTATAGATATATTAAAAAATAATAAAAAATCTTTTTTAATTGGAGAAGATATAAAAGATCCTTACGGTGGGGCATTTAAAGTAACAAAAAATATATCTAAAAATTTTAGCAAGAAAGTTTTTAGTACTCCTATAAGCGAGTCCGCAATAACAGGGATAGCAGGAGGATTAGCATTAAAAGGTCATAATGTAATTCTTGAAATTATGTTTGGAGATTTTTTGCCACTAATCATTGACCAAATTCATAACGGTATATCAAAATCACTTGAATTAAAAAAAGACGGATCTTTTGGTTCTTTAACAATAAGAACTCCTATGGGAGGATATAGAGGTTATGGGTGCACCCATAGTCAATCAACTGAAACTTTATTAATGAATACTCCAAATATAAGTATATTTTCCCCAAATATATTTATTGATCCAGGCGAATTACTTACGAAAGCAATTACTAAGGAAAAATTAAGTTTATTTGTTGAACACAAAGTTTCTTATAGCAAAGAATGCAACATTAAATTTTATAAAGATACAGAGTTATTTATAAAAAGATATGATGACTATACAAAAGTAAAAATATTTAATGATGAACCTGATTACAGTATATTAACATATGGTCATGCAAGTGAAATTGGTTTAAATGCAATATATGAATATTTTATCGAAAATGAAGTTAATGGAGAGTTAATTGTTTTTAATAAAATAAATGATAATAAAAGTGAGGCTTTTGAAAATATTAATTCAAATAATATTTTGACTTTAGAAGAGGGTATATCTAAAAATGGATGGGGAAAAATGATTACAAGTAAAGTTTATGAAAAAAAATTAAAAAAACTTGAAAAACCAGTAATCAATATTGGAGCCAAAAACAAAATAATACCAAGTTCTAAAGAAAAAGAAGAGAAAGTTTTGCCAAGTGTTTTGGGAGTTCAAAAAGAAATATTTAATTTATTAAATGATTAATATTATGAAAAATAAAACTATACTTATTACTGGAGGAACAGGCTCTTTCGGAAATGCGTTTGTGGAATATTGTTTAAAAAACATTAAACCAAAAAAAATGATTATTTATAGCAGAGATGAACTTAAACAATATGAAATGGAAAAAAAGTTTAGTAACGAAAAAAAAACTGAATTAAGATTTTTTATTGGAGATGTCAGAGATTTACCAAGACTTAAGTTAGCCATGAGAGGAGTTGATATAGCAATTCATGCCGCAGCAATGAAGCATGTTCCAATCTCTGAATATAATCCTATAGAGGCAATCAAAACAAATATTATCGGGGCTCAAAATATTGTTGAAGCATCATTAAGCGCAAATTTAGAAAAAGTACTAGCTTTAAGTACAGATAAAGCAGCTGCTCCAATAAATTTGTATGGAGCAACAAAACTTGCTTCAGACAAATTAATGATAGCAGCAAATAATTTTATAGGAAAAAATAAAACTAAGTATAGCGTAGTAAGATATGGAAATGTAATGGCAAGTAGAGGATCTGTAATTCCTCAATTTTATAAACAATCTAAAACTGGAGTATTAAAAATTACTCATAAACAAATGACTAGATTTAATATTACTCTTCATGAAAGTGTTAAGTATGTATTTAAATGTTTACAAAATATGGAAGGGGGAGAGTTATTTGTACCAAAGCTTCCATCTTATAGGGTAATAGATTTAGCGAAAGCAATTTCACCAATGTCAAAAATAAAGTACACGGGTATTAGACCTGGTGAAAAAATTCATGAAGAACTAATTACAACTGGTGATGCAATTAATTGCAGAGAATTTAATGACCAATATATAATCTTTCCTAACTCTATATATATTCCTGAAAGAAGATTTAAAAAATATAAGAATGGAAAAAAATGTTTAATGAATTTTAGTTACGCAAGTAATACAAATAAAAATTTCTTAAGTATACCTAAAATTAGAAAAATTATAAAAGATAATTTTTAATTTCCTAAATTAAAATCTTGTCCATGACAATTGGCACTATAGACATTACAGAAAAAAATTTAAAAATTATTTATAATGATGATAAAGATTATAAAAATTTGTGGTCTAGTTTTCTTAAAAATTATAAACAATACTCATATAAGTATGTTTTAGATGTAATAGATTATTATCTTTTAATCTCCAACGAGTCATTAAATAAGTCATTTTTAGTTAAAAGCAATGATGAGATTATAGCTATATGTCCATTAATTTTGGAAAAAGTAAAAACTAGTTGGCAAGCTTCAATTTATAATGGAAAAGATTATATACCATTAGCTTTATTAAGTAAGAAGCTGACTCCAAGACAAAAAAGCAATGTAGAAAAAATTTTATTTATGGAGATCAAAAAAAATCTAAAAAAATTAAAAGCTAAAAAGGCTTTTTTTCAAGCCGATAGTATAAGCTTAGAACATAATGAGATTTTCGATACTTTTTTGGATAAAGAGCAAGCTTTAGATATCTCAACCTTTAATCATATAGTCAACTTGACTTTAACAGAGGAAGAGCTTTGGAAACAAATAAGGAAAAGCTCAAAATCAATTATTAATAAAGGTTTAGAAATATTTGATTTTAAAGTTTTTGATAATACAAATTTTTATGACGAGCTTGGGGAGTTACATCAAAAAATGCACCATGAATTAGCTGGAAAAATTACAAGACCGATTAAAAGTTTTAAAAAAATGTCCGATTGGGTAAAAAGAGGATGTGCAATATTTATTAAGCAATCCTATAAAAAAAAAATTGCCCAATTAGCTTTTGTCGCTATTGGAGGAAAAAGCGCGGCTCATGCAAGCGTTGTTGAAAATTTGAATATTAATCCACCAGTACCAATGACCCATTCTTTAAATTTTTTTATATATAAAGAGGTGAAAAGAAGAGGAGTTGATTATTATGATGTTGGTCTAACAGCATATAGAAGTTCTTTATTTTATAATTTATCTAAAAAGGAAATTAACATTAATCATTTCAAAAGAGGTTTCGGAAATAGAAGTTTTCCTTTAAGACTGTGGATTTGGTTTGAAGATCGAAATGAGGAAATACAATTTATTAAAGAAAAATTCAAACAATATGAAAAAAACAAAGATTAACAGACACTTATATACAATCTATGGCTCTAAAATGATGAATTGGGCAAAAGATTTATTTCCTTACAATAGAAGCATCACAGGTGAAGGTGTAAGGTCCACATTAAATTATTTTAAAAAATTTTTACCCGGCTTAAAAATTAATTATGTAAAAACAGGTTACAAAGCTTATGATTGGATAGTACCTAAAGAATGGAAAGTAAACGATGCATATATTTCAGATCTAAATGGAAAAAAAATAGTAGATTTTAAAAAAAATAATTTACATTTAATAGGTTACTCCCACTCTATTGAAAAGACTATGATTTATAAAGATTTAGACAAAAAATTAGTTTCTGATCCCAACTTAAAAAATGCTATACCATATAGAACTTCTTATTATAAAAAAGATTGGGGTTTTTGTATCTCTCACAATAATAGAAAAAAAATTAATAAAAAAAAAAAATATAAAGTAAAAATTGATACTGAACATTTTAATGGTAAATTAAATTACGGTGAATTTTTTATTAAAGGAAGATCTAAAAATGAAGTATTGTTTTCTTGTAATATTTGCCACCCCTCAATGGCTAATAATGAATTGTCTGGTCCAATATTAGTTGCAGCTTTAGCTCATTATTTAAAAAATAAAAAAAATCATCTTTCTTATAGATTTATATTTATACCTGAAACAATTGGAGCTATAGTTTATATTAAAAAAAATATTAAAAATTTGAAAAAAAGATTGTTAGCTGGCTTTACCCTTTCATGTATTGGAGATAACAATAATTATACTTTATTGAATTCTCCATATGGCAATAATTATGCTGACGAAATTGCAAAAATAAATTTAGAAAATTTAAAAAAAAAATTTAAAATATACTCATTTGTTAATAGAGGAAGTGACGAAAGACAATTTTGCAGCCCCAACTTAGATTTGCCTTTTTGCTCAATTTTAAGGACAAAATATGGTGAGTTTAAAGAATATCACACATCTTTTGATGATTTATCATTTATTTCAAAAAAAGGTTTAGCAAATTCTTTTGAATTAATTTTAAACCTAATCAATCTTATTGAAAAAGATAAAATATATTATTCCAAGTTTATTGGCGAACCTTTTCTTACAAAATATAACTTAAAAAAATCTTTGAGCGGTGAGAGATTTTTGGACACAGAAACAAAAAATATCATTAATATACTTGCATATTCTAATGGAAAAAGAGGATTAACTGAAATTTCTAAAATCTTAGGTGAAAACTTTAATAAACTTAAAAATTTAGCAGATAAGCTTGTTCGAAAAAAATTGTTATATATAAAATCTTAAATGTCTAAAGGACAAAAATTATATAAAAAAGCTAAAAAAATAATTCCTGGCGGTAATCAGTTATTATCTAAAAGGCCAGAAATGTTTTTGCCTAATTTATGGCCAAGCTACTATAAAAAGTCAAAAGGTATAAATGTTTGGGACTTAAATGGAAAATGCTATAAAGATTTTAGCATTATGAGTATCGGACAGTGTCCACTCGGATACGCATATAAAGATATAAATGATTCTGTTAAAAACGCTATTGATCGAGGATCGACATCGACACTTAATTCTTATGAAGAGTATTTACTAGCTGAAAAACTTATATCTATTCATAAAGGAATGGAATCCGTAAGATTCTCTAAAACTGGAGGTGAAGCTTGTGCTATAGCTGTGAGAGTAGCCAGAGCTTATACAAATAGATCAATTATAGTCGCATCAGGATATTTTGGATGGCACGATTGGTATTTAGCTTCAAACTTAAAAAAAGGAAGTTTAGATAAATTATTATTACCGGGATTAGAGCCAAAGGGTGTACCTAAAGAACTTTTAGGAACATGTGTTACTGTAGACTATGGAAATACTGAACAGTTACAACAGGTATTTAAAAAATATGGAAAAAAAATAGCAGCATTTATAGTGGAACCACAAAGAAACAGAACAATGAATTTTGAATTTTTAAAAAAAGCTAGAAGATTGACAAAAAAAAATAATTCTGTTCTCATTTATTGTGAGGTCTCTTCAGGATTTAGATTAAACACTGGAGGCTTATATTCTAATTATAAGATTATTCCGGATATTGTCACTCTAGGTAAGGCTTTAGGTAATGGATTTCCTATTTCAGCAATCATGGGAAACAGAGATGTGATGAATGCAGTACAAGATTCATTTATTAGTAGTAGTTATTGGACAGAGCGAACAGGTTATGTTGCCGGACTAAAAGTAATAGAAGTTTTTCAAAAAAAAATATTCCAAATTATTTAAAGGATATAGGAATCTATTTTGATAAAAAATTTACAAAAATGTGTAAAGATTTAAAAATTAATTTTAAAAATAGAGGCCTCATATCTGTGCCTATAATAAATTATAATTCAGGGGACCAGCTTTTAGACAGGAGAATTAAAACTTATATAACCCAAGAAATGTTGAAAAAAAAATATTTAGTATCAAATGTTTTATATTTATCTAGAGCTCATAATAAAAAAAATATAGATGATTATTTTTATGAAATGCATAATTTATTATTCAAAGTAAGGAATGATCTTAATCATAATTTTTTAATAAGAAAAATAAAAGACAAAGTCTGTCATAGTGATTTTAAAAGACTCACATAAGAAAAAAATAGATGTTATCATCCAAGCAAGGATTACATCGTCTCGTCTTCCAAACAAAGTTTTAAAAAAAATTGGAAATAAAACTATTTTAGAAATAATGTATAATAGACTTTCTTTCTCAAAAAAAATTAATAAAATTATATTTGCTATACCGAACAATAAAAAAAATAAGAAATTATTAGATTTAATAAAATTTAAGAAATATCATTTTTTTAAAGGATCTGAAAAAGATGTATTACAAAGATATTATTTAGCTGCAAAAAAATTTAATTGTAAAAACATCATGAGACTAACTAGCGATTGCCCATTAGTAGATTATAAAATTTGTGATAATTTAATAAATATTTTTCAAAAAAAAAAAATTGATCATATTTATACTGGACAAAGATTTGCTGAAGGTCTTGATGTTGAAATTTTAAGTTTTAAAACACTTGAAAAAATTTATAAGAATACTGAGTCTGAAGTTGAAAAAGAACATGCTACTTATTATATCAAAAGAAATCCAAAAAAATTTAAAAGTCTAAAAATTGAGAATAAAAATGATCATTCAAAATTTAGAATAACACTAGATGAAAAAGAGGATTTTATTGTAATTAAAAAACTAATTAAAAAATTTCCAGAAATTTTAAAAAAAAAATATGTAAGTTCGATAAAAATAATAAATTATTTAAAATTAAATAAAAAATTACACGAAATAAATTCAAAACTAATTAGAAATGAAGGTTTAATTATGTCGTTAAATAAAGAGAGATTCAAATGAAAAAAATTCAGAATTATTATGAATTTCATTTAGACAAATATAAAATTGGCTATAAAGCTGTTAACTGGGGATCAAAAAAAGCACAAGATATAAGGTTTGAAAAATTTCTTGAAATAGCAGATTTAAAAAAAGCATCAATATTAGATGTCGGATGCGGTTTAGGTCACTTTCTACAATTTTTAAATAAAAAAAAAATTAAATGTTCATACACAGGAACTGACATATCTCAAAAAATGATTCATGCAGCAAAAAAACTTAACTTTAATAAAAAATATGTATTTTATGATTGCGATATTCTTAATAAAAAAAAAAATTTAAATTTTTTAAAAAGTGATTATGTTATAAATTGCGGGTTATTCACGGTAAAATCGTCCTATTCAAACAAGCAATGGTGGAACTTTGTAAAAAGAATTTTAATTAACATGTTCAAACTTTCAAATAAAGGTATTGCTTTTAACCTTTTAACCGACAAAGTTGATTATAGAGAAAAGCATTTATTTTATGCATCTCAAAAAAAAATTATAAATTTCGCTATAAAAAATCTTAGCGAAAAGATAGTTTGCAGAAGAAATCCTAAAGTTTGGGAAAATGTTTTTTATGTCTATAAATAAATTAAGTGTAAAATTAAAAAAATTGTTAAATTTATTAAATATACCTAATATTGATAAAATAAGTTTAAATCAAAATATTTTAAATTATTGCGACTCAATTAAGTATATTGAATTAATAGTTGAGCTAGAAAAAATATCAAAAAAAAGGATCGGTAAAATCAAAATAGAAAAATTTAGCGATATAGAAAATTTTTTAAAAAAATGAAAAAAATTTTAATTACCGGATGTAGCGGAAGTATTGGAAGTGAAATTTCAAATTATTTTATAAAAAAAAAATATAAAATAATTGGAATAGATTTGTTTAAACCCAATATTAAATATTTAAAAAAAATGGATTTCATTAAATGTAACTTATTATCAGAAAAACAAATTAAAAAAACTTATCAACTTATAAAAAAAAAATTTAGGGATATTGATATTATTATTAATGCAGCTGGCTATATACATAATGAACTTTTAGTATCTTATAAAGGGAAATACCAATTTCATAAAACTTTAAATTGGAAAAAAACAATAAATATCAATTTAAACACTGTTTTTTTTTCAACGAAATATTTTTTACCATGTCTAATTAACTCAAAAAGTAAAAACAAATTAATAATAAATTTTAGCTCAGTTAACTCTGATGGAATAATTGGGCAAAGTGCGTATAGCGCAACAAAAAAAGCCGTTGAAATACTATCTAAAATTTGGTCGAAAGAGTTTGCGCCATTTAAAATAAGAGTTGCATGTTTATCACCTGGATATATAAAAATTAAGTCAACCCATCTAAATACTAATGAGAAAAATAGAAAAAAAATTATTTCCGAGATACCATTAAAACGATTTGGTGATGTAAAGGACATAATAAATGGAATAAATTTTATAATTAATAATAAGTATTTTAATGGAAAAATATTAAAAATAGATGGTGGTTTATAAAAAAAATAAAAATTTAATAATTTTTGGAACGGGACTTATTGCAGAAGAAATATATAACTACTTTTCAAAAGACAGCAATTACACAGTTCACGCTTTTGTAAAAGATAAAAAGTATATTAAAGAAAAAAAATTTCTAAATCTACCAGTAGTATCTTTTGAAAATGTTGAAAAAAAATATAATCCTAAAATATTTGAAGCGTTTATAGCAGTTGGTTATACAGAAATGAATGATCTTAGAAGCAAAAAATTTAATGAATTTAAAAAAAAAAAATATAAATTAGCGAATTATATAAGTTCAAAATCTTCTGTTATAAATCCTCAAAAAAATTATGAAAATTGTGTTGTTTTAGAAAATAGCACAATTCAAAGCACCGCAACTATTGGAAAAAATGTTTTTGTATGGGCCAACAATCTTATTGGTCATCATGTAAAGATTTTAGATAATGTTTATATTTCTGGAAATTGCACAATAGCTGGATCTTCAATTATCGGTAAAAATTCTTTCTTAGGAGTTGGGTCAACTATATCTCATGGAATAAAACTTTCTGAAAAATGCGTAATTGGAGCAAATTGTTTAGTGACAAAAAATTTAAAAAAAAATTCAGTTGTTGTTGAACAGTCTTCAAAAATTATAGAAACTAAAAATTTAGACTTATTGAATAAAATAATAAAGTAAATGATTTGGAAAAGTTCAGGAATAATTTTTAAATCTAAGTCTATTAACTCAATTAAAAGTCACAGTTGGGTTCCAACTGCTTATAAATATGCAGAGGATAAGGTTAGAGTTTTCTTTGCAGGAAGAGATAGACATAATCATAGCAATATTTACGCATTCAATATCTCTTTAAAAAAACCGTACAAAATAATTAAAATTTCCAAAGAGCCAATTTTGAAAAAAGGTGAACTTGGTTTTTTTGATGACTCAGCTGCCATCCCAAGTCATGTAATAAAAGTTAAGAATGAATATTACCTTTACTATGTTGGATGGACACAAGGAGTTACAGTTCCTTATATTTCTTCAATTGGTTTAGCCAAAAGTAAAAATTTATTTGGAAAATTTAAAAAAATTCATAAAAGCCCTATTTTTGGTAGAACTTTAAACGATCCAATTTTTGTTGCATCTTGTTTTGTAGAAAAAGTTAAAAATGGATATCAAATGTTTTATACATCAAATACAAAGTGGCAAAAAATTAATGGTCAATTAGTACCAAAATATTTTATCAAGCTTGCAACATCAAAAAATGCTATTGATTGGAAATACAAATCAAACATAATGAAATTTAAATCAAAAAAAGAAATTGCTATTTCTAGACCATGGGTCATATCGTGTAAAAAAAAAAAATATCTTTTTTATTCTTATAGAGGAAAAAATTATCAAATTGGATGCGCAGAAGTTAAAACTAATAATTATCTTAAAAGAATTGATAAGAATATTAAAGTTAAAAATTACATTGATAACTTTGATAATACAATGCAGGAGTATGCTTCAATAATAGAATACAGAAATAGATTAATCATGTTTTATAATGGTAATAATTTTGGTGCAGAGGGCATCGGTATTGCAGAAATTGAAAAAGACAAAATAAATTAATGATTTTTGTATATATTTTTTTTGGAATAATTTTTATCGAATTTATTTTGAGATATTATTTTGTTTCTTCTCCAGATGAAGAAAATAATAACATTAAAAGAATTCCAAATTTGTCATTAAAGAGGGATTATTATGTCAAATCTGATTATGCAGATAATACAAATGCTACGCAAGACTCTAAGTTAGGATGGAAATTAAAAAAAAATTCAGAGCTAGTAGTTAATGTAAGAATGCCATATATTAAGGAAAGTCTTAATTACAATTATAAAACTAATGATAAAGGCGCTAGAACAGAAAAATATTCAGGTAAAAAAAAAACCTTAGGTTTTTTTGGTTGTTCTATTACCTATGGACACGGTCTTAATGAAAGAGAAACTTTTGCTTATCAAGTGTGTAAAAAAAAAGAAGATTTTGATTATTTAAACTTTGGAGTTGCAGGATACTCTTTGTATCAATCGTTATTACAGTTAAAAGAAGTTTCTAAAGAAGTAAATTTAGATAAAGCAATATTTACAGTTCATAAAGATTTAGAAAGACGAAATACATGTAGCTTCAGCTGGTTAAAAATAATTAATCGAGCATGGGCAGTCCCAGGAATAATTTTACTAATGGGATTGAAAATAAAAATTAAACCCAGAAAATACATTAAACTTCCTAATTTAAAAATTAAGATAATAAATATAATAGAGTTTCTAATTAATTTTTTACTTTATAGTTGCGGAGATTTAAAAACTGTAAAAAAAAAAACTAATGAGCATTTACTAAAAGAAATTAAAAAGGAATGTGAAGATAATAAAATTGAACTTATAATACTTTGTTTAGATAACATTAATGATTTAAGTAAATTTCTTAATAAAAATAAATTTAATTGGAATTTCTCAGGAATTAGTTTAAGTGAGGAAAATCACAAAGGTGAGAACAAGTGGCTGTTAATGCCTTGGGACAATCATCCAAACTTAGAAGCGAATAAAATTTTTGCTGAAAAAATATTAGAAGTAATACAGTCAAACGAAAGACCTCACAGTCCAAAAATTACAGCCGTAACTGAGAAAAAAAATCCTCAAGAATTTATCTATCCACTATATTAGTATGAAAATTAAAAATCTTGGCTTACTATTTAAAAAACAAGCCCAGAAAAATCCTTCAGAAACATGTTTAGATTTCGGAAGTAAAAATAAAATTACTTATAAGGAAATAGATGAATTATCAGATAAGTTAGCTATTTATCTTGGATCAATCCGAGTTAAAGAAAATGATAGAGTGAGCATCGAGTCTAAAAAAGATCTATTTTCTTATGTTTTAGTACTTGCGTGCTTGAAAAGAGGTGTAATCTACTCGTTTTTTGACTCAAATGACGGAAAAAATAGAATCAATCACATTTTAAATATAGTAAAACCAAAAAAAATATTTCTTTTTTCTAAAGATTGTCAAAAAAAGTTAAAAAAAAAAAACTCATTAATTATTAATGAAACTTTTATTAGAATAATTAAGAATATAGATTTAAATAAAAAGCCTTTAATTATAAAAAACATCTACTTTAATGCATATATAATGTTCACATCTGGATCAACAGGTAAACCCAAGGGTGTTTTGATTAATCATCATAACCTTTCTTTTTTTATAAATTGGGTAAAAAAAACTTTTAATATTGGAAAAAAGACAGTGATGACAAATTTAAACCCATTACATTTTGATAATTCTGTTTTTGATTTATACGGGTCACTATTAAATTCAGCAACTTTAGTTCCAGTCGAAAAAAAAGATATTTTAATACCCAATATATTATCAAAAAGATTAAAATCTGCAAAATGCGAAGTATGGTTTAGCGTTCCATCACTGTTAGATTTAATTTTACAATTAGGAGGTTACAACATTTTCAAGAAGTATAATTTTAAGAAAATGATTTTTGGGGGCGAGAGATTTCCATTACAGTCAGTTAAAAAAATATTTAACATTTGTAAAAAAACAAAATTTTACAATGTTTCAGGACCAACAGAGTGTACCTGTATGTGTTCAAGTTACGAATTAAAGAAAAAAGATTTAAAAAATGCCAAGGATATATCCGTTGGGAAAATAAGTAATTACTTCAAATATAGAATACATAACTCAAAAAAAAACAAGTCAAATACAAACGAAAAAATTGGAGAACTGTTCCTCGAGGGACCTGCTGTTTCACAAGGTTATTTTAACGATAAAAAAAGAACAAAAGATAAGTTTTATTATAGAAAAGGTTTAAAAGGTTATAAAACCGGAGATCTCGTAAAAGAAAATAGAAAGAAATTTTTAAAAATAATTGGACGATCTGATAATCAAATAAAATTTTTAGGTCATAGGATAGAGCTAGAAGAAATAGAAAAAGTTTTTATAAAAAGACTTAAAATTAAAAACTGTATAGCAAGTCTAAAGCTAAAAAAACAATATCCATATAAAAAAATTACAATTACTTTAGATAAAAAAGTAAAAGATTTAGATTTAATAAAAAAAAAGATAAGCACTTCTTTGCCTAAATACATGATCCCTGAAGAAATTAATTTTGTAAATAAATTTGTTTATAATGCAAATGGGAAATTGGATAGATCAAAGTATTAGAATTATGAAGATAGCAATTATGCAGCCAACCTATTTTCCTTGGATTGGATATTTTTCATTAATAAAATTTGTAGATACATTTATTTTTTTAGACAATGTTCAATTTGATAGTAGATCATGGCAACAAAGAAATCAAATAGCCTTCGGGAATAAGAAAATATGGATTACCATTCCAGTAAAAAAAAAAAATTTGTCTAAACAAAGTATTGCAAAAGTGGAAATTCAAGATAACAAATTTAAGGATAAACACTTAAAGAGTATTTATCACTCATATTCTAAAACCAAGTATTTCAAATTAATATATCCAAAAATTATAAATATGCTTAAAAACGATAAAAAATCTTTATCGGAAATAAATAAATCTATAATAATTGAAATAAGTAAATTACTAGAGATTAAAACTAAATTTTTGAGTGCAAAAAATTTAAAATCTAAAGGAAAAAAAAGTGAGCTATTATCTAATATTTGCAGTGAAATAGGAGCTAATGAGTACATAGCGGTTTTAGGCTCAAAGGAATATATGGGCGATCAAATTGAATTTAAAAAAAGAAATATTAAAGTAAATTTTTTTAATTTTGAACAAAAAAAGTATGCAAGAGGAAATTATGATTTTATTCCCAATCTTTCTATTTTAGACTTATTATTTTATAATGGACCAACAGCAAAAAAACTGCTCATCAATGAAAAATAAAAAAAAATATCACCTACGGAATATTATTACATTCTTATTTAAAAATAAAAAAATCAATATCTTCGATGCTGGAGCGCATAAGGGAGATTTTATAAAAAAAATAGGAAAAAAAAGAGTAAAAAGGGCTATACTTGTTGATCCATTAGACTTTAAAATTACTAAAAAAAAACAATTTAAAAAATATAGATTTTTAAACTGTTTACTCGGAGAAAAAAATACAAAAAAAAATTTTTTTGTCTACTCAAATAAAAATCCAGAATGGTCATCAGTGAACAAGATACATAAACAATCACCATATTATAAATTATACAAAAACAGACTTAGCAAGGTAATTAAAAATAAAATCTTAAATCAAAAAACAATTGATAACATTTTAGTAAATAACCCTTTTAAAATTGATTTATTAAAAGTGGATTGCCAGTCACAAACATTAGAAGTGTTGATGGGAGCAAAAAAAACAATCTCCTCAAAAAATCTTAAAGTAGTTGTGTGCGCTATTAACAGTACAAATTTTTATTATAAAAAAAAAGATCATATCGATAAAATTTGTAAGTTCTTGAAAAAATACAAATACAACTTTTATAGTATCGTTAATGCTCATTCAGGAGAAATTGGAAAAATAGACTTTGATTTCAAAAATTTTCAAATTTGGACATTTGATGCAGTTTTTTTAAAAGATGAAAAAATTTAAAAATAGCATCGCATTTAGAGTCGATGTTTCTCATAAAGTTGGCATTGGACATTTAAAAAGATTAATTAATTTTTTTGAGTATTTAAAAATTAGTAAAAATAAAATTTTTTGGATAATAAAAGGGGATAAGGCCATAACTATGAAAATCCTAAAAAAAAAATATAAAAATATATATTTTTTTGATAACGAATATTCACCAAAAATAATTCAAATTTTAAACAAGAAAAAAATCGATACTGTTATCTTTGATATTGGACATAAAGAAAATATTATCAATAATTCATTGCAAAAAAAAATTGATTTTTTTAAAAAGAAAGGAATAAAAACTATATCTTTTAATCATCCACTTAAAAAAAC
>MDTG01124937.1_pt1 | contig 25920 bp, 26 predicted proteins | sample 811421 | NCBI WGS metagenome assembly MDTG01 (sample SAMN05326645, study PRJNA326480) | marine metagenome | isolation source: seawater | place: Pacific Ocean: South East | collected 2011
CTTTGATTTAATTCTGTTCTTTTTTAAATAATTAAATGAATAATTTTCACGTACATAAAGTTTGTCTACCATTTTTAATATTTTTAATTGATTTTTTTTTAAAGATGAAATTGTGCTATTAAATATAATAATAGGTATATTATGTTTTTTTTTTACAGATTTTATAAAATCGAAAATTTGATTAACTTTTTCTCGATCGGCATTTTTATTACCATGAATTGTTCCTTCACCATTAATCAGAATTAAATCATAGTTAAATTTTTTTGATAAAAAATTTAAAAAATTTTCCTCAAAAAAAATTCTATCTTTAATTATTAAATCGTTTTTTCGAAAAAGATCATAAATACATTCCATTAACAACGTGCATCCGTGATGACATACTAATGAAGTATCATTTACTAAAAGAACATTTTTTTTCATTCTTTTATTTTTTAAGATTCAACATGTATAATCGATATGATTTAAATAATTCTTTATATTTTAATAATTTTGAGTATTTAATCTCTTTGTTTTTAATCTTTTTATTTACCTTTATAATCCAAGAACTGTACATATGTTTTGTATTTACGTCTGTTACATAAATTTTAAAACCGTTATCTAACGCAAACTGATCAATAATTTGCTTGTTTAGCTCCCATTTTTTATCGTAGTCGTCACCTGATAAAATTCCATTTAATTTAATCTTTTTTGACCATTTAATTATGGTTTTACCATAATCTTGACCTGTATGAGCATATCCATCGAAGTAAATAAAATCTAAGGATCTGTCGGGAAATAAATCAATAGCATCATCAAACTTCATATTTATCAATTTATAATTATTGAATAAACCAACATTTTTGAGAGCAAATTTATACTCATTTAAATTATGCTGATTTAACGAATATGAATCAATACCAAAAAGTATTTTAAATTTTTTTGAATTTAATAATTTTTTACTAAAATCTCCTCGTGCAACTCCAAGTTCCACTCCTACTAAATTTTTTTTTTTAAAGAGTTTTGGCAGATCATCTCTATAGAAATAATTTTTTTTCATATTAACTATATTCTTTATTACATGATAATTTATATTAAGAAATAATTAATTAATTTTTTTATCTGCTTTCTTAAGAAATTCATATATTTTAAGGTAATCCTTTTTGCTCAGTTTAAGTAAGTTTGAAACTATTAATCCTGTTAAACTTAAATAATAATAGAAAAATAATTTTAAATTTCTATTTTTTAAATAAATTAATCTTAAATAATAAAATCTCATAAAAATATTTTCTTTAAAATTTTTATTTAAGGAATCTTCTACTGATGTATTAAAATTAATAAATAATTTTAAATTTTCATATTTCGATCTCAATCTAATGTTAAATTCAACATCCTCATAATTGTGAATTATGAATTTCTCATCAAAAATAATTTTTTTAAAAATTTTACTATCAAAACAAGTCATGCCACCGGGTAATTGATAAACTTTGGAAAAAGTTTTTTTTTTTCTCAATTTTTTGTAATTTTTGAAGTAATATCTATTATCTTTAAAGAGATTGTAATTAAAAATGTAGTAAAAAAAATCATTTATAGAACCACTTTTATAATTGGACATTACACCACTTGAGCCATGCCCCTTTTTTTTAAACAGAAGTTTTATATTTTCATAAAAATAATTATTTTTTATCATTATATCATCGTCAATAAAAAAAACATATTTTGTACAAATATATTTTAATGAAATATTCTTTGATTTTGTTAAGCCCCTTTTATCCAAATTTCGAATTATTATATAGTTTTTAAAATTATTATTCTTGAAAAAATTTATAATTTTATCACGCGTCAAGAAATTTAAATTTTGGTCAACTACAATTATTTTATTGGGTAATAATGTGTTTGCTAAAATATTCTTTAAACATCTTTCTACTAGGTTATGTCTATTATAAGTGCAAACTACTACGCTAAAATTTTTCATATATGTTAAAATTTTCTAATAATTTTTTTTAAATCTTTTATTTGATATTTTTCAAAATAATTATCTCTAAAATTTTTAAAATAATTTGAAATTTTTTCATTCTTTTTATCATTTAAAATTAATTTTAAATCTTGATGATTTTTAATAATATTTTTTTTAGGGAATCTATAATCGAAAATATTTAGATTATCTTTATCTTCAAAAAAAAGAGGTGTAACATTATAACTTAGACCAGTTATAGAAATAGCACTTTGTGTAAAAAGTAAATATTTTGATCTTTTTAAATCTTCAATCAAGTTATTTGTAGAAATTTTGATATTCTTGATTAAGTGAATTTCTTTTTTAATTGTAGACATTAATTTATTATCATTCAATAATATGGGGTGCGCACGTAAAATTATTTTTAATTTTCTGTTATTTAACGCAAAATTTTTACAAAAACTTATGATACTTAATAATTTTTTATGATCTGTATCTAAAGATACTAATAGATCTATTGTTTTATAACTCTTAGTTAATGGTTTTTTAAATTTAGATGAGCCCAATTTGAATATTTTTGAATGTTTTATCTTTTTTTTTATTTCTTTAAAAGTTAAATCTCCCGTTGTAGCAATATAATCAGGGTTAAAATTTTTTTTTAATTTGTTAAAAATTCCACTTTGATTTTTTTTAATTATTGAAAACTGCGCAGCAATTGTTGTTACTTTATTTGTATAATTTTTACATAAATACATTAGTAATCTTTCCCAAGCATGACCTTCATAAGTGAAAATAACAGATTTAGGTTTGTAAATTTTAAATATATTATCTAGTTGATAAATTAATCTCAAATTAGGAATTATTGTGACAAAATTTATTATTGATAAATCGTTTTTAATTAATGAATATTTTTTTGTAAATATGAAGAAAAGGATTTCTTTTATAAATTTAATAAAAATAAATACTTCCATAAAATAATTTAATCTTTTTGATAACAAAATCGTATTTTTCCTATTAAAATTACCTCTTATTTGAAGAGATGTTTTTTTGGTATGATTTCGATAAATTGATAATGTTTTGATATTATTTTTCCAAAGTTGATCTGATAAATCACCAAAATACATATCCTGTCTAATGTTTTTTAATGAAGTTATGTTTGATATTATTGCAACATCATAATCGAATTTTTTTTTATAATCAGTGTTTGGTAGATCTTTATAATTTAAATAATTATTTCTTATTGATGAAAAAATATTAAGGTTACTAGATTTATCATGTGTTTCATAAGTTACATGTAATTTTGAAATAGCATAAGAAATAAAATTAGACTTATTTGATAATAAAAATTTTTTATATTTTTCATTTTTAATCTTCATTAAAATTCATACTCAAAAAACTCAATATCTCTTTTATTATATTTATAAATTTTATCTTTTGTAGTATTATCATAATATTCTTTGTAGTCCGTATAAGTAGACCTATTGAGGTGTGATAACATATTTTTTTTATTAAAAAACTTTTGTGAAATTTCATTAAAATCTTCATTTATATTTTCAAATTTTATAATTTTGTCTAAGCAAAAATTGTTATTTTTATCTGTACAAAATTCATATTGATTTATTATATGCATATTATTTTTTAGATCATAATCAACAAACTCATTGAAGCTAAAATCTTTAAAATAATTATCAATTTTTTTTGAGTAAGAATATCTTGATACCATTCTACTCCAAGGATTTCTAATTACAGCGAATTTTAAATATTCTGAAAAAACTCTCTCACCTATTATTTCCTCAAATTCGTAACATGGTAGGTGTGAATTAAAAAATTTAATTTTTTTTTCTTTTAAAGAAAAATAATAATTATCTTTTGTTTTAAACAATTTTCTAAAAAAAAAAGAACTCAATTTTTTTATTTTTAAGCTATTTTCCTCACCAATTAACATTTTTGAAACTGACACGCCTGCATTTTTTGGTAAATGAAAAAAAATATATTTATGAAGTTTTGAGACTATAAGTGACATATATAAGGTTTAATTTAAAAATATCTTAATATATACATACAATAATTATGCAATACAAGATACTTGAAAACTTTATTGACAAAGAAACTTGTGCCAAATTAATTTTTGATGCAACAAAGTATTCACACAACGAAAGTTTAAAAGTTCAAAATAATAGATCAATTTTACCATCTAGTAGTATTAGCTTTTTAAACCTATTAGAAAAATCTGAAGTTTGGAAAAAATTACACGATTATTTAAACTCCCATGATTTTCTTTCAATTTTAAAAAAAGAATTAAATATTACTGACGATAGTATTTTAATTACAAATTTTTTTTTTCAAAAAAAACCAAGTTTTTTATTAAAAAAATATAAAACTCTTAATTCAAAAAAAATATCAACAATTGGTAATACTAATTTAGTATATTATCTTGTTTTTAAGTTTTATAGATATTTGCTAAGAAAACTTAAATATTCTTTTACACATAAAAAATTTGTTGAACTTTTATATGATTACTCGGTATCTCCGAATGGTTATTTTAGAGAAATACACAGGGACTCAGATTCTAGAACAATAGTTTTTTTGATTTATCTAAATGAATTACAAGGAGATGGATCTGGTGGAGAATTAAATTTATTCAAATATAAAAAAGAAAATGAAAGTGTACCAGCTCAACCAAATGAGGAAGATTGTAAAATGATAGACTCTATTTCTCCTAAAACTGGTAGGTTAGTTACTTTTTTAAATTCACATGACAGTCTACATTCTGTATCTAAAATGACAAATCATACTGATTTAAGACATTTTTTATATGGCTCTTTTACCCTATTAGGAAAAAAAAAATATTTTTTTAAAAAAAAGTATTGGTAATTTAAAAACAAATTTTAATATTTTTGAATAATCTTTATGAAAAAAAAAGATAAAAATCAGCACTTATATAAAGTTGCAAAAAAAATTATTCCTGGTGGTGTGATGTTATTTTCAAAAAGACCTGAAAACTATTTACCTAATAAATGGCCAACGTATTTTAAAAAAGCAAAAGGAGCATATATTTGGGATTTAAATAATAAGAAATATCTTGATATGTTTTTTGGTGTTGGTCAAAGTGTTCTGGGATATGCCAACTCTAAAATAGATAATGCAGTAATCAAATCAAATAAATCAGGAAATATTACTAGTCTTAACTCATTTGAAGAAGTTGAATTGGCTAAAAAACTTATTAAAATCCATCCTTGGTCAGGATTTGCTAGATTTGCAAAAACTGGTGGTGAAGCTGGAGCGATAGCAACAAGAATTGCAAGATCAATCAATTATAGAGAAAAAATAGCTATATGTGGCTATCATGGTTGGTTTGATTGGTATTTAGCTGCAAATTTAAAATCAAAAAATAATTTAAATTCTCATTTGCTTAAAGGATTAAAATCTGTTGGAGTTCCAAAATCTCTTAAAAATACAATTTTTCCATTCAGAATGAACAATTACTCTGATTTTGAAAAAATAAAAAAAATTAAAAATCTTTCAGCAATTATTATGGAGGTACAAAGAGAGCAAAATCCTAATTTAAATTTTTTAAAATATATAAGATCGTTTTGTACCAAGAATAAGATAATCTTAATTTTTGATGAATGTACCTCAGGTTTTAGGGAAACATTAGGTGGTATACATCTAAGATATGGTATTTACCCTGACTTATTGACATTAGGAAAAGCTTTAGGAAACGGGTATCCAATTACTTGTGTTTTAGGTAAAAAAAAATTCTTAAAGAAAGCGTCAAAAAGTTTTATCAGCAGCACTTTTTGGACTGAGAAATCTGGATTAAATGCTGCCCTAGCAACAATAGACGTAATGACAAAAGAACAAACATATAAAAAAATTATTAAAACAGGTAAAAAAATTAAAGATTTATGGAAAAAGCAATCAGAAAAACACGAATTGCCAATTCAAATATTTGGGTTGAACTCTATTCCTTGTTTTAAAATTTTAGGAAAAAATTCAAATAAATATAAAACTTTACTTACTCAAGAAATGCTTAAATATAAAATCTTAGCAACCACACAAATGTACATTTCTACTGCACATACAGAAAAATTAATTAAAAAATATGAAATAGCGTTAGATAAAGTTTTTTCTTTAATTAAAAAATGTAAAGAAAAAAAATTAGACATTAATAAAATTCTAAAAACTAAAGAGTCAACAGTCGACTTTAATAGACTTACAGCTTAAAATTTTATTTATTTGTTAAATCTTTTATAGTATTTATTACGTATTTTTGTTGGTCAAAGTTTAAGTCATAATATAACGGTATACTTAAACAGCTGCTATAATAACTTAGAGTATTTTTAAAATTTTTAATATCGTACCCCATATTTTTATAATACATCTGAAGGGGAACTGGTATGTAATGAACTTGGCTAATTATGTTAAAGTCCCTTAGCTTCTGCATAAATTCGTTTCTATTGTAAGATAATCGTTTAAAATCGATGTTAAGAATATATAAATGGTTAGAACTTAATTCTCGAAAATCACTTTGGACTAACTTTATATTTTGAGAATTTCCAAATTGATCGTCATAGATTTTGGTTAACTTATATCTTTTATCTAAAAATAAATTTATTCTTTTTAATTGGGAAGATATAAGTCCTGAGTGTATGTCTGTTTGTCTATAATGAAAACCTAGTCTTGACATTTCATAATACCAAATATTGCTTTTATTTTTTGAGGTTCCAATACTAAGATTTTTTATCACTCCATCTTTTCTAATCCCATGACTTCTCAATGATATAAGAGTTTGATAAAGTTGTGTATCATTTGTCGTAATTATACCACCCTCGCCACCAGCTAAAATCTTAACAGGATGAAAAGAAAAAACTGTTAAGTCTGAATATTTGCATGAACCAACTTTTGTTCCACACTCATATTTTGCACCAAAAGCATGTGCAGCATCTTCAATCACTTTTAGATTTTTTTTTTTTGAAATATTATAAATTTTTTTTGAATCATACGCTAAACCACCAAAATGGACAGGTACAACTGCTTTAATATTTTTTTCTTTTTTTAAATTTTCTTCTAAAATGTTTGGACATATTCCAAGAGTTTTACTTGATATATCTGTGAAAGAAGGTCTCGAATTACAGAACAATGCTGCATTTGACGTTGCTACAAATGTATTTGGAGAAGTGATAATTCTGTTATTTTCATTAATATTTATAGCCGCATAACATATGTGAAGACCAGCTGTTGCACTTGAAACAGCTACAGCGTATTTCGACCCTACATAATTACTAACTTTTTTTTCTAATTCATCAATATGCTTTCCTTGTGTTAAAGATCCGCTCAATAAGACTTTTTGGACAGAATTTATATCTGATTTATTTATTGAATGCTTCCCATATGGTAACTTAACAAATAAATCATTTATAATCTTTTCATCATCTTTCAAAAATTCATTAATTTGTTGTTTTAGGCTTGGTATCTTAAAATTTATAACTTTTTTTAATTTTTTATTAGAAAGTGATAAATCAGAGCATCTTTTTGTTATTAATTTTGAATTTTTAATTTTACTTTCAAAAAAAAATTGATTTCTATTTTTTTTTTTCTTTAATAATAATCTCCCAAAATCATATTTAGATATTCTTTCATCTGAAACAATGTTGAATATTCCTCTTTTTTTTCTCTTTACTAAATAATTAATTATTTTGCATAAGTATTTAGAATAAATTGGAGTAAAATAATAATCATTAAATAAAGTGATTTTTTCATTGTTTTTTATGGAATCTTTTATTTTATAAATAAGCTGTTTTGAATTTACCGAGTGAGAAAAAAAATTTGTTCTAACAATTAAAGCATTCGAATTGTGCTTTACGATCATATTTTCTGCTTTAATTTTTTGTTCACTATAATTATTTACTCTGGACGTATTACAATTTTCATCTTTATAAGGAACTTTTTTTTTATAAAGATGATCAGTTGAAATATGTACAAGTTTTATTTTTAATTCTGAGCAGATCTTTGCCAATATCAAGGGTAATTGAGAATTTGCAAACTTTGTTTTTAAGGGTTTTTTTTCACAAAAATCAAGATCTGTGCAAGCAGCAGAATTTAAAATTATATTAGGTGAAATACATTTTATTTTATCTTTTACATAATTTAGATTTTTTAAAAAACTATTTTCATCTATATTTATGTACTCAACATCGGGAAAATATAATTTTTTATTATGAATATTTAATATAAATTTAAATTCTTTTTTAAGAAAATAAACAAAATTAGAACCTAAATTACCTGAATGGCCAAAAACTAAAAGCTTCTTTTTCAAAATGTTTGTCTTACTTTTATATTTTCAATTTCTTCTTTTAAATAATTTTCATTGATCAAACTAGTATTGTCTGATCCATAATAAAAATCTTTTTCAACTCGTTTTCCTCCATCTTTAATTTTTTTTTCTTTAATCAATAAATTTGGTAAAATTTCATAATGCTTTTTAAACTCAACTGTAAATTCTGAATCATCTTTTCCTATCATTTGCTCATGGATTTTTTCACCCTCGCGAATTCCAATTATTTTAATTTTACTTTTTGGACTGATAATTCTAGCTAATTTAAGAATTTTAATTGAACTTAGTTTTTTAACATAAATTTCACCACCAATCATATTTTCAAATGCAAAAGAAACAAATTCTACCGCATCTTTAAGTGTCAAAAAAAATCTCGTCATATCTTTATGAGTTAATGGTAGAGAGGATTTGTCTTTAAGGGATAAAAAAAAAGGTATAACTGAACCTCTTGAGCCTAAAACATTTCCATATCTAACAACTGAAAATATTGTTTTTTTTGTATTATTAATTTGTGAACAAAATAATTTGTCTGAACATAGCTTTGATGCTCCATACAAGTTAATTGGACTAGAAGCTTTATCTGTTGAAAGAGCTACAACTTTTTTTACATTATTAGCTATACTTGCTCTAATTATATTAATTGCTCCAAAAATATTAGTTTTAATACATTCTTCTGGGTTAAGCTCTGCTGTTGGAACAATTTTAGTTGCTGCAGCATGAATAACATAATCTATATTAAAGCTCTTAAATACAGAATCAACTTTTTCATTATCTCTAACGTCTCCAATTATAAATTTCAAAGTTTTATTATTCTTATATTCTTCTTGCATTCTCCACTGTTTCATTTCATCTCTTGATAAAATAATAATTTTCTTTGGTTTTGATTTTTTTAAAATTTCATTAATAAACATATTTCCAAATGATCCTGTTCCACCAGTGATTAAAATATTTTTATTATTAAAATGATAAAATTTATTTTTTTTCATGATAATTTAATTCATCCCAATTAAGCGGATCTATAACGTCCAAATCATTAGTTTGTAAATTACTTATAATTTTATTATTAAATATAAATTTATTAAAGTTTAGTATCATTTTCAGTTCATTTACTTGTCTAACACCTATTATGATTTTATCAATATTTATATCTTTTAATACAAAAGAAAATAAAATATTTGCCCTATCATTTATTTTTTTTAAATTCATTTTTTGATAAATCTGACTTAGTTTTAAATTTGATTTGATTTTACTTAATAATGCGCCTTGAAGAAAAATAGATCTTACCTGAATTTCTATATTTTTTTGTTTCAAGAATTTAAAGTATTTTTTTGCTCTTCGATCAACAGCACTGTATGGAATTTGAACAACATCGATTTTGTAGGAATTTATAATCTTCTTGAAATTGTTAAAATTATGAAATGAAACACCTACTTTTTTTATTATTTCTTTTTTTTTTAAACTCAAAATTTTATTAAACATTTTTGATCCATTTTTAGTCAAAAGGTTGTTACCATCATGTATAAAAATAGTATTAATATATATATTTTTTGATCTTTTAATTTTATTTAGGTAATTAATAAATTGTTTAAATTGATGTATATCAGAAGTTAATAATTTAGTATTTAAATAAATATTTTTTTTTACAAATTTAAGTAAATCAATATTTAGTGGATAAGTAAGAGCAGTATCTAATTCCGTTATTTGAGAATTTTTGAATTGATTTAAAATAGAAACACTTTCTTTTATGGATAATTTTTTTTTCTTAGTATTCGTTACACCATAAATACTTTGTAATTGGGCAAGACCTAAAATTATTTTTTTTGTATAAATATTGCACCTCATTGTAAAAAAATTTTTAAATTTTTTTACAATAATAAAACCTGCTTTTAAATAAGAACTAATAGCTGCTTTGTTATTCCTATGAACATTTAATTTTAAGAAATATATTTTTTTTTTAACTAAATGAATTTTAACATTTTCAATAACTTCTCTTGCTAGCCCTATACCCCTAAACTTTCTATTACCAATTAAAATTCCTAACCAAGCTTCATTTTTATGAAAATCAATATTATGTATTTTAAGATTTCCTATGTGTTTATTTTTTTGTGAAAATATAGATAGAAATATTAAGTTTTTTTTATTTAAAGTTTTTTTAACGTTTTGCCTTAAATCTAATAAGTTTTTTGGTTTAAAAGAAATAAATTTCGCAACATCTTTATCAGAAAACCAATTTAAATAATTTTGATTGACAAGATTTATAGTAAAATTTTTTATGTTAAATCTATCAGTTTTAATTTGTTCTAAATACATACTTTCTTCAACCATTTCTCTAAATCTGATCTTATATTAATTAAATTATTTTCTTTCTCTGAAAAACTTGATTTTAATAATTCATTGCCTGGATGATAATATATGGATGGTTTTTTTAAATAATCAGCTATTAGTGCAGTCGATGTGAAAGGTATTGATATAGAGGCATCGCAAGCTTTTATTAAACTCTGAGCCGACACCTCATCATAAAATATTTTAAATCCATCAATTTTTGATTCTGCATTTAAAAATTTTTTTTTATAATCTAAATTTATCGAACTAATATCTCTTTTTATTTTATACAATATTTCAGCTGATTTAAATGTATCTTTAATTGATGAAACAACGTCATCAAAAAATTTTGAACAATATTCGTAGCTATAAATATTTCCAACATGCATTAAATTATAATAAACAAAGTCATTCCTTGGTGGTATATCAAATATAATTATTTTTTTTTTTCATTTTTTATAATTGAAATATTTTTTCCTTCAAAAGGAATATAGTTATTAACAATAATTGAGTTTATTTTTCTTTTGGAACATTTTTCTATCCAATTTTTGTGTTTTTCATTCCAAAATATATAATTACTCCAGTTTTGTATTCTATAACCAAATACATTTGGAGCTGTTTCTGGTTTTTCAACTAAAGGAACAATATTCGTCGAATAATAATATAAATAATCAATAGGATCATTATTTTTGTTTTTTATTGAAGACCACAGTGGTTTTAAAGTCATATTTGACATATTAAATAATGCATAGTCTGGTTTACAGTTTTCTTCTAATTCAACATATTTATAAAAAAATATTTCTTTTAAAATTAAAATTTTTTTAAGATCCTTTTTTAAAATTAAAAATAAAGATCTTTTTACCGCTACAAAATATTTATAAATTTTTAAATTTCTTAATAAAAAATTCTTATTATATATTATTTGATATGAAAAAGTATTTTTACACTTAATCGAAATATCCTTAATATTTTTATTATTGTGAACAAAAATAATACTCTTGTTCACACTTTTTTCTTTTAAAAAAAAATTTGCAAACCAATTATAAAAGTCTGGAAGTTCATTTTGAATATCATTTGGATTGATATTTGGTATTGCATCAAGAAATATGATTGCATTGTCCTTTTCTTGTAAATTATTTTTGGGTGTAAAAAAAAGTAATGTTATAATAGATAATAGATTATATATTGAATGTATAAAGATAAGACTTATCCACATTATTTTTGATAGAAGAAAATTTACTTCAAAACCTTTGTTTTTTATAATCTTTAAATATTCTGTAGGTAATGGGTAATAAAATTTGTTTAAATTGCATATTTCTAAAATTAATTTTTCATTAAAGTATTTATTATTAATTAAATTTTTAAAAATAAATTGGCTCAAACATAAATCATAAATTGATGAGTTTTTTTCTCTTTTTGTCTGTAAATAATTCTCAATTTCCTCTTTTAAATTGTTTATCAAATACTCTACTCTTTTTGTATCCTGTTTTAATATTTTATGAGATTTAATAATTTTATTTTTATAATTTGCTCCAAAGAGTAAGTTTATTAATAAATAGTTAATTATTTTTTTCATTAATTTTTAATTAAATTTTTTATAAATCTTTTAACTTGAAAAATGTCGAGTATCTCTCCTAATATAATAAACCCTGAAAATACAATCACCTTTATGATAAATATAAAAATATTAAAATTCCCACCGAAATTTGAGATAGATAAAATCTGTAATAAAGCAATAATTAAAACAAAAGAACAAATTAAATATATTTCTCTTAGATTTAATTTAAGATGCATAAATTTTCTTGCAAAAAAAATTTGAATTGCCATTAAAATTATTGATGATATTAATGTTGCTAATGCTGCACCAATAGTTCCAATATTTCTAATAAAAAATAAATTTAAAAAAAAATTAATTATCACACTTAAAAAAAATAAATTACCTGCTAACCAGATTTTTTTAAGATAAATTAATTGTGTCCCTGTAACTTTCTGAAAAAAAAGAAAAAAATTATATAATGAAAGTATTACAACCACTATTCCAGCTCCATGGTATTTTTTATCAATTAATACTAAATATATAACATTGTGAAAAAGAATAATAAAAATTGCAACTAAAGCTGATATGAATAGATAAGGTGTTAAATAATTTTTAATATTATGATTACCAGAAAATAATTTTTTGTTAAGTTTTGTTATAAAAACTTTGTCAAGTGATGTCGTAAATTGAAAAATAAAATAAGAAATTGATTGAGCAATCGTATATATTCCTGTGCTTGCAACACCTGCTAATATAGTTATTAATATCTTATCTAATTTAGTGTTTAATTGACCAAATAATATCCTTAATGTTAATGGATATGATACTAAAAGAATTTGTTTTACGGAGTCAAAACTTATTATAAATTCAATATTTTTAATCTGTAAAATTAATATAGCTAAAATGAGAATTGAATTAGTTAATAAGAGTGAATAGACTAAAGATAAAACTCTGAAGTCAAGAAAAAACATTGTTAAAACTGAAATTATATAAATTATATTCTTAGACATCAAAAGAATAGAGTATAATTTACTTTTTTCTTCATTTACTAAAAAAGTTAAATAGTATTTTGAAATAATATCAAATGAACTAGCAAGCAAAATTAAAAACCAAAAATTTTCGGTATTTTTAATTTGATTTAATTTTAAAAAAATTTTTTCTTCAAAGAAAAAATTTAAACTTAAAATTATACTTAAGATAAAGATGATAAATAATTGAATTGATACAAGTAGTTCATGTTTTTTTTTCTTTGTTTTGCACTCAAAATAATTTCTTTTAAAACCTACCAGACATCCAAAATTTGAAACAGCAATTACAAACATTGAAATGGATTGTATAAAAATAAAATTTCCAAATTCTTTTGGTGAAATAATTTTTGTAATAAATGGGTATAAAAATATTGGAACTAAGATTGTAAAAAAATTTAAAAATATATAATTTCTTGATGATTTGATTTCTTTGATACTCAACATTTATTTTATTTTTTGGTGGCCTTTAAATAAAATTTTCGCTAACTCCCAATCTTCTTTGGTATCAATATCAATAGATCTTTCTAAAGGTAGCTTATAAGTAACAATTTTACTATCAAAACTAAATTTTTTTTTTTTCAAAATATTAGTTGGAAAACAATATATTTGTCCCGAATCATAGTAACTTATAATTTTTGATAATCTTTTATTTCTGATGTCTTTTTCATTTGTTTTATAAATTAATTGATTTTTTACTTGAAAGCTCCAACTAATTGGCGCTGGGTAAGGAGAAACAGCTAGCACTGGTTTTTTATATTTTGCTATAAGTTGTTTGCATCTTTTAATATCAAAAATTTGTATTAAAGGTGAACAAGGTAATATACTCCACACTTCATCAAATTTTATTTCACTTTTTTCATATTTTCTTATTACAAAATTTAAAACTGAAATTAAAGACGAGCTATCATTTGATAAATTTTTAGGTCTAAGAAAATCAACAAAGTTGCCAAATTTTTTTGTTATATTAGCTATTTTTTTTGAGTCTGTTGAAATGTGAATTTTATGAAAAATTTTTGATTTAAGAGCTACTTTAAGTGGGTAATAAATCATTGGTTTTCCAAAAAAATTTTTAATGTTTTTGTTTTTTATTCTTTTAGAGCCAGCTCTTGCTGGAATTACTAATAGTCTTTTTATTTTTTTCATTTAAAAAAAATTTTGTCTCCTGGTTCATAGTTTCTATGTGCTTTTTTCCCAATAATCTTTTTATAAAACTTTAAAGGTGTTCCGGTTGCTGGTCTTACGGCTTTAATATTTGTTTTATCAAATATTTCACCATTTTTAATTTTTTTTGATACAAATATTGATCTTCTATATTTTAAGGAATTTTTTTCATTTTTAGTTGGTTGCAATTTAAAGCTTCCTAAAACGATAGGCACTTGTTTACATTGTTCTACAAACTCTTTCATCTTAAATCTATCTAATGAAAAAAAATTATCTACAGAATTAATTTTTTTATCATAAATAAAATGTTTCTCTATTATACTTGCTCCAAGCGATATCGCCGTAGTTGCGGCTATAAAGCCCTCTGTATGATCTGAAAAACCTATTTTCAAATTTGAAAAATTTTTTTTTAATGTCTTTAAGGAGTTTAAATTTACATCTGAATTTTTACATGGATAATCAACTGTGCATTTAAGTATTGCTAAATTTTTATTTCCCTTAAAAATATTAACTGCTTTATTAATTTCTTTTAAAGTAGAGGCTCCTGTGGAAATTATTACAGGTTTTTTAGTTTTAGATATTTTTTTTAACAAATTAAGATTCGTTATTTCTAATGATGCTATTTTGTAAGCTGGACAATTTAATTCTTCGAGTTTATCGACTGTATCTTCACTAAATGGGGAGCTAAAACAAATTATACCAATTTTTTTACAAAATTGAAAAATTTTTTTATGCCATATAAAAGATGTTTGTCCTTTACTATAAACTTGATACAAGTATTTATTTTTCCATTTATTTTTTACATTTTTAATTTTAAAGTCTTTTTTTGTAACATTAAGAGTCAGATCATCTGGGGTATATGACTGTAATTTAACTGCATCAACTTTACACTTTTTTGCTTCTAAAATTGTCTTTTTAAGTAAAGAAAAACTTCCATTATGATTTCCTGATATCTCTGCGACAATAAAAGGATCTTTATTATTAATATTTCTATTACTTATTTTCATATTGTTAATATGCCCATTTTAAAATTGTTGTTCCAAATACAAAACCAGCACCAACTCCACTTAACAAAACAATATCATTTTTATTAATTTTTTTTCTCTTAATTGCTTCATCTAAAGTTATACCAATTGATGCATCTGCTGTATTTGCATATCTATCTGCTGTGATATGAGTTTTCTTCATTGGTAATGACAATCTACTCATTAAAAATTTTATCAAATTCACATTTGCTTGGTGAAAAATAAAAAAATCAATATCTTTTAATTTGAGATTTGCTTCTTTAAGAGCTAACTTAATATTTTTAGGTTGAAATGTAACCACTTGTTTCCACACTTCTAATCCAGATATTTCATAGTATTGTTTGAAAAAATTTTTTTTTCCAACAGAATTTGGATAGCTAGAACCACCGCCTCGCATCCTAACTGATTCATATACAGATGTATTGCTAATTAAAGAAGAGCCCAGATGACCATAGCCTTTTCCAACATCTGAAATTATTGCAGCTGAGGCCCCATCACCAAAATAAATTGAGCTATGTGGATCTTTCCAGTTAATATATCTTGATTGCATTGCAACTCCTATAACAAGTATATTTTTTATGTTTTTTGAATTCTTAAGATTATTAAATGCTATATTGACACCAGTTTGAAAACCCGTGCAGTTGGCCATTACATCAAAACAACCTGGTGAATCTAACTCTAATTTTTGTGAAATTTTACATGCTAATGCGGGATAAACATAATCTCCACTGAAAGTTGCACAAATGATTTGATCAATATTTAATTTATTAACACCTGATGATTTAATTGCTTTTAAAGCAGCTTTATAACCCATTTCGGATGCTGTTTCTTTATCATGTGCTATTCTTCTTTCTTTAATTCCCGTTTTTTTAAACATTTCATTAACTGAAATTTTATTAAGATTTGATAACTTTTTATTGTCTAATTTTTTACTTGGAACATATAGACCAGTGCCAATTATTCCAGGATATATCATAAAACTGTTCCTAAAGAAATTTCTTGACCACTAATTAAGTAATTATTTTTTTTATTAAGAAACGTTATTAAATTCACTATCGTATCTAAGTTTTTATCATCAACAACATCTTGCATTGTTAAAATTGAGTTTTTCCATTTTTGAGATCGATTTTTAGTATCATCATTTTCTATTAACATTGGAATAATTATATTTGCATTAATCTTAAATTTTATATTTTCCTTAGCTAATATTTTTGTAAAAGAGGTTATTGCAGCTTTCGCAGAAGAATAAATTGATGAACCAATTAGATTCTTTTTATACGATATTGAAGAGAAATTAATTATTGATCCTCCCTTATTTTTTATAAAATATTTCAAAATTTCTTTATTACAAATAATTGTTGATTTTAGAGTGTTGTTGAAATTTATTTTAAATTCTTTATCATTTCTAATATTATAAATTAGGTCTCCTCCAAAAGTGGAACCTGCTAAAGAAATCAAAATATCTATTTTCTTTTCTTTTAGATAAATTTTCTCAAACCATTTTTTTACAGATTTTGCATTTGACGCATCTAAAACACTATGAAAGTAATTTTTGTGTTTAAAATTAAATTTCTTTCTTGAACATCCATAAATTTTTATATTTTTATTTTTTAAAAGTCTAATTTGTATTTGCTGTGCAATTCCACCATTTGAACCTGTAATACATATAATCTTCATACTTAATTAGATTTTAAATAAAACTTTTTTATTAAACCTAAATTTTATTTTTTAAATACTTTTTAAATCCACCCATTGTTAGTGATTTATTTTTTTTTATTTCGGGTATTTCAAACAACATAATTGAAAAATTTTTTTTTTTTTTTTTTGAAATTTCAAGTTCAATGTAGCTTGTAAATTGAACAAAAGCTACTGAGTCAAAAGGAGATTTTTCTCCAGTTAGCAAAGAATTGTCAGTTATTTTTATAGTTTTTTGCAAACTATTATCTGCCTTAAGTTTTTTTACAGTCTTATCTATAATTTTACTTATGTCCATTTATTTTTTCCTTGGCTTTAATATCCACACAAATGCAGATGGAATTTTATGTTTGTTGTCATCGTCAAACTTCCATTCATATTCCAATGAATAAGGACAGTCAACAAGTAAAGATTTGTAGTCCCGCCATGACAATATTCCTTGGCCTGAAACTTTATGAAAAAAAAGATATTCAGGCATTAAACTTTTTTTATATATCTCATTCAAAGTTTTTTGATCATGCTTAATAATTTCTCCAATAAGTAGATTGCTTTTAGGAAAGTTTTTATGAAGCGAATTTAAAAATTTTTTTAAATTAACAACTTTATGATCGGAAATTTCATGTAACATAAACCACATTGAGATTAGAGAATTGGAATTTTGAATTATATGATTTCCTTTTTTTTTCCACTTGTAAATATTGGAAATATCACTTTTAAAAATTGCAAAATCCTTAGTTTTTAAATTTTTTTTAATATTTTTTTTACATGTTCTCACAGAGTCGTCAGAAAGATCCATTCCAACGACTTTTAGATTATTTTTAAATTTCAGCGCGAGATTTATAAAATGCCCATTACCACAGCCAAGATCAATTAATGTGTTGTATTTTAAATTTAGATTACAGTAATTTAAGGGTTGATAAAAATATCTCAAATGAGTGAGACCACTTCCAAGAATATTTTCATTTCTATCAACAATGCAGTTGTCGATTTTTTTTTTTCCTAATAATATATTTCCAAGATTTAATATTATTTCTCTATATGAGTGGGGTACAAAAAAGGAGTTGGATCTTCTAAATATCTCATAACCATAATCTGTTAAAAACCAGGTTTTATTTTTTTTTTCAGTAATTTGAATTTGTTCGAGATAATCCAAACATAAATTTAACATAAACTTATTTTTAATTTTTTTTAGAGCTATTTGATTTATTTTTTTTGAATTTTTTCTGAATACTTCTTTTTTACTCAACTCACAAATTATTGGTGTTGCATACAAACCTCTTAAAGTACTCGCCAAACTGTAATTATTAAAGTTTTCCATATTTTTTTTTGAAATAAATATATCCTTTACTTTTTTTCCAATTTTGCAATGTTAAATAAGTTATTATAAAGTTCTTGTAAATATGTTTTTTATTACTCTCTTTATAACCATTAAACTTGTTTAATTTTCTAATATTTAAGTTTTTATTCGAAATATAACTTTCAATTTTTTTAAATTTTAATTTTTCAAATACTAGGTTGTGTAAAATATTCATTACCTCAAAAGTCAAAAATGAGTATTCTAAATTTGCAATATAATAACCTGCATTGCAAATATTCTTTTTTTTAATGGAGTCTACTTGAACAAGACCTATTTTTTTTTTATTAAATTTTATAAGCCATGCAGAAAAAATTTTAGAATTTATTTTTCTTTGGAACCAATATGAATGAGATAATTTTGTTATATTTTGATTTAGTAAATATTTTTTAACAAATTTTTTCTTTCTCCATTTATAAATTAAATCTTTATCCTCTTTTGTGATTTTTTTTAAACTTAATGATTTCAAATTTATCTATTTTTAATTATCTCTTTTATAAGTTCATAAGTTAACATTTCTGTTATTTCATCGTCAGTAAATTTAATTTTAAATTTTTTTTCTAAAGCCATTACTAGATTCATATGTGCCAAAGAATCCCATTTTTTTGTGTTTTTAGGAGATGTATTTGGTTTAATTGATGTCTCTTTGATGCCAATGATTTTTGAAAATATTTTTTTTAATTTTTCATCCATAATTAATCTTTATAGTTTTTAATTTATCTATAACACTATTGTTTTCAAAAATATATAATTTGCCCTCATATTTAAAACTTTTATCTTTATCATTTTTGACAAATCCATTTTTTTCATAGAAGTTTTCTACTATTTGGTTTTTTTGTCCTTTAGAATAAAGACCATATATTTTATTGTACCCCTGTTTGTTTAATGTTTTAATAATTTCATTCAGAAATGATTGTTCAGCGTTTCTTCCCATAACTCTACAACTCATAAGTAAATTTTCTATTAAAACGGTATCATTTTTTACAATTTTTATCTGACAAAGACCTACTGTTCCATAATCTCCAAATTTGTCCTTAAGAGAAAAAGCATAAACTAAATATTTTTTAGAAGATAATTTTTTTTTTAACTCATCCTCAGATTGTCTTAAAACTGTTAAATTAAACTGATTTGTTTTCTGTGTCATTTGCACTAATCTTTTTAAGTCAAAATTATTTCCATTTGAAAAATTCATTTCTAAGGAAAGATTTTTTAAATATTCTTCATATGAATAATTTTTTTTTAACTTATTTCTTTGTTCCTCATCCTGATAAAGCTGTGTTCTATTGGCATCCTCTCCGGTTTCATAAAAAGAATAAGAAAAAATTTTATAAATTTTTAATAATATTTTTTTATAATCTCTAAGTTCTTTTGGAACTAATATGCAATCAATATCATTTATTGCAGTTTTTACCTCGTTAATCTCATGTTCTGAGTCATCTAAAAACACGAATGAACTAGTGCCTAAGTTTAATTCATTCGATATATCTAAAATATTTTTTGATTTTAATTCCCAATTTATTTTCTTAGCTATTAGGTCGTTAAAATTTATAAGATTATTTGATTTTTTATCGAAAAAATTTTTTACATCTAAAAAATTATTTTTTGAACAAATTGCTAATAAAACACCTTTGTTTTTTAAGCTATTAAAAATTTTATTTGCGTATAAAAAAAAATCTCTTTTTTTATCCTGGATTGAAAATATTTTTTCATTATCATCTTCTCCTATTACTCCGTTCCACAAAGTTTTGTCACAATCCAAAATTAAAACTTTTTTTCCCAGCCCAAAATGGCTTAAAATCATCAAACTTAATGTATTTCCTATTTCCAATAATACTTCTGTAGAATAATAGGGAAGTTTATTATCTTTTAATTTTCTTCCATAATAATCTTTACCATAATCATAGATTAAATCACTATCGTCAAAGAATTTAATATTTTTGTATAGAATAGTTTTTTCCATCAAATAAAGATTAATTTTTTCTGAAATGTATCTTGCTGAATTATATTCGAAATTATTAGAACAATAATTAATACCATTTAATTTTTTTATTATTAAGTAATCATAACTTGACAAATCTTTTAAAAAATATTCAAAATTTGTAATAAAACTCTCAATATAATCGTTGCATTCCTTTAAAGTTAATTTTTCTAAGTCATCATAACCATTGGGAAATAAATTTTCACATTCCCAAATAATCAATCCAATATTGAATCTTTCTTTTGTTTCTGAAGGAAGAATTGTATTAAAATTTGCGAATTCAACGTAACTTGAAATATTTTTTTTATCCAAGTAATATTTGATAATTTTATCCAAAGGGTTAACAATTGAATTAGTAAATATCTTAATATTAATAGATTTATCTTTTCTTTTATTGTCTAATTTTTGCGCTATTGAAATAATTTCTAAAAAATCATCATGCATTGTTTAAATTATTCCACCATTTACATCTATTGAAGATCCAGTAATAAAGTTAGATTCCTCTGAAGATAAAAAATAAATTGTATTTGCTATGTCTATAGGCCTAGCAATTCTTTGTAATGGTGTCTTTGCTGCCAGAAGAAGTTTTTGTTTTTTTGACATATCTGAAATTTGCTGTGTATCAGTAACTCCTGCCATTACGGAATTTGCTCTAATATTGTATATAGCCAATTCTACTGATAAAGACTTTATCATAGAACTCATTGATCCTTTAAATGTTATATACGGTAGAAAATTAATTTCTGGTAATTTTAAAAATACACTAGATACATCAATAATATTTCCTCTTTTAATTAATTTGAATCTTTTTACACATTCTTGAATTATCAAAAAAATATTTTTCATTGATCTATCAAAATAATGGTCAAAATCTTTATTTTCAATTTTTTCAAATTTTATCGGATAAATCTTAGGAGAAAAACAATTAATAAAATGAGTTGGATAATGTTTAGTAATTATTTTTATGCATTTATTAACTGATGATTTATTTTTTAAATCTAATCGAAAAATGCTTAAATTTTTGTGGATTTTTTTTAATTTTTTTAATTCCTGATTATCTGATTTGTAAAATGCAATTATATTAAATTTTTTTTTAAGAAACTTTCTAGTTACAGCAATGCCTATTCCACCTGAGGCACCAATAATTAAAGCGGTATTTTTCTTTACTTTTACATATCTTTTTTTAATTACATTTTTAATTTTTGTTTTATTTTCAATATGTATATTTTTTGATAAAATTATTTTATTTATACTATCAAAAACTAATTCATTAAATTGATTGAAAGCTTTAACTTCTAAAACAGCTAAATTATTTGCCTCATGAATTTCGACAATTGTTGATTTAAAGGTTAACAAATCTCCATCCCTTACAATTTTTAAAAATTTTATATTTTTTTCTGCCCACAGCGATCCTGGTCCAGGAAGTTTGTTCCCTATAATTGAAGATATAAAAGACTCAGATAACATCCCATGCGCAACTATTTTTCCAAAGCCCATTTTCTTTGCATACATTGGGTTTATATGTATAGGATTTTTATCGCCTGAAAGTTTTGAAAAGCTTATAATATCTTTTTTAATAATCTTCTTTTTAAAAATAAAATTTTTTCCAATAAATATATTCATTATATTTTTTGCAAGATAGCACTATAGTTTACTGTAATTTTGTTTTTTAAAGCATTTTGATAACTCACTTTTTCAACAGGTAAAATTTTTTCACTTAATAATTTAAATCGTGATTCTTTATAAATTTTTTGTACCTCTTTAATAGTGTGCCATTGATTTATATGGTCAATTGCAGGACAATTAATGCAGGTAGAAATAAATACTTTTCCTCCATTATTAAGAAATAAATAAATTTTATCTAAAAATTTTTTTGGGTTAGATACATGTTCTATTACTTCTCCACAAACTATTATATCATATTTCATGGAAATCATTTTTTTTACAAAATCACCATAAATATATTTTATATTTGATCCACTATCTTCTAAAAATAAAGTTAAAAAATTTTTTGTAAGGTTTAAAGATGTCTTGCTGATATCAATAACGTGAAAATTTTTTATCTTTCTCAAATTATTATATGAATAGAATGAGAAAAGACCATGTCCAGGTCCAATTTCTAAATAATTTTTCGATGAATTTGAATTTTTTATAAAAAATTGTAAATGCTTAAACATTTTATAATGAGTTTTCCAAAAAAATTGAGAGATTGCTAACCCAACCATGTATGACTTCATCTTAATTGGGTTGTTATAAACTTTTTTTTTTGCTTCACTTAAATTATTAACAGGGTATTTGCCTGTGCGTAAAAACTCTATATGACATCTAAACATATCAGAGCACATTTCAATATACGAATTGACTGCGTTTTCAATTTTAATCTTATTCTTATCTAAGAATTTTTTATATATTTTTAAGTATTTTTCATTTTCAATTAAATCTTTTGATTGTAATTTCGTATGAAAATCCATAATTTTTTTTCTTTGAAATGATGATTTTTTACTTATTAATTTGAAAATTGTTTTAGATACTTTGGGAAGATGCATTATTTTAACTTTGTTAATTTTTTAGCCAAATTACTGATTTTTTTATCATCTTTATAAATTGCAGTAAAAATCTTCACTGCTTCCTTTGGAGCTTTGGAATAAGCTAATCTTAAAACGTTCATCCAATTTACATTGTTCTTTGTTCTGCACTTTTCAATTTGATCAATTATTTTATAAAATCTATCTTTTTTCATATGATTGACTTGTTTATATTACCATCAAAATAAATTGTAGATCCTGTTAAATACTTTATATTATTCTCAACTACGAACTTAACAAATTTACCTATTTCACTTGGATCACCTATCTTACCTGTTGGTAAATTTTTTTCAAATGATTTCATATTTTTGACCAATTTATTTACCCTACCAGTCTTAAAGGGACCAGGTGCAATATTAATAAAAGAAACATTTTTATTTTTTTTATGAAGAGAAATTGATTTAAACAAACTTACAAATCCACTTCTTAATGAAGAAGATATTTCTAAGCCAATTGATGGCTCTTTAATAATCGATGATGATATTAAAAAAACATAACCATTTTTGTTAATTTTCATTTTTTGTAAAATTAATGCAAAGCTGAGAAAAAGTTGATTGAAATACTTATTCCAATCTTCATAAGAAATATCATAGTAACTTTTAGCTGGGGGACCGCCTGTGTTTAGAAGCAAAATATCTGTAGAATTGTTTTTTAAGATAAATTTTTTAACTTCGGTAATATTTGAAGTATCAACATCTTTACTAGAACAATTAATTAGATTAACATTTAATTTAGATAATTCCTTAACAATATGTTTTCCTATTCCTCTACTTCCACCTAATATTATGGCTTTTTTCTTTTTCATCAATTAAATATTTTAGTGTTATTTATATCTTTAGAAATTTTATGAGCACCTAAGCATTCTAAATAATTAAATTTAATATCTTCTAGTTTATTTATAGAAAATGAATGTTTGTTATCAGGAAAATTTATTTTTTTTTTTAGTATTGGGTTTTATATATAAGAAAATAAGTGATGGATCATGGGCAGATAATGCATACAGAGTATTAACATTATCGCAATGATTGCTATAACCAACTTTCACTTTAAATATCTTTTTTAACAAATCAATTTTTTGAAAATTTAATTTATTACTGTCATATGTCATTGGAGTATGAAGAATAGTTATTTTTTTAAAATTTTTAAACAATTTAACAGATTTTTTGATTTTTTTTAAATTTGATAAACCAGTTGAAATATATATATGTTTTTTTTTGATTTTAGAATATTTATTAATTCGATATTTGTATTTGAAACGCTTAACAACTTATAAAAATCAAAATTTAAATTTTCCACTTCAGAAAAAGTTAGAATATCGCATACTGCTAAACCAATTTTTTTATTATTTTTTTTACAAATTTTAATCATATTTTCATATTCAGAATTTTTAAGAACATGATTTGGATTTTTTATATAGTAATCCTGCGATTGCATCATAATAGTTACCATTTTAAAAGACGATTTAATGAAAAAATTAAAAAAATTATTTAAAAGTTTTTTGCTGCCCAAGTGATTTACGCCCAATTCTAATACAAACATTTTATAATTATTAAAAAATACTATTTAAGTTAGTGGGTAATTTATTAAAATTTTTCAATGATTTACAAATACTTATTTTATATACCAATTACAATATAATTTAACAATATGTAATAAGAATATCAATTTAATCACAAAAAATTTGTAGTAAAAATTCAAAAACTTGCTTACAAATTATCGTCATTTTGCGATCTTAATATCTTAATAAATATTATATACAATAGTCAATGGAGTGAATGAAAAAAATTATAGTCATATCTAATACAGCTTTTTCAATAGAAAAATTTAGGCTTCATTATTTACAGGATTTATATGATTACGCTATAGACATATATACTCCATTCTCAAAAGTAAAAATTAATTCAAATGTTAAAAATATAAAGTCGAAAAAGCTTAATAATAAAAATTTGTTGAGTGAATTAATATTTCTAAATCAGATGATAAAAGAAAATATTTACTCAACATTTTTTATATTTTCTTTTAAATACCAATTTCTTATTGGTCTCATAAGATTAATTAAATCATTCAAGGTTATCAGCCTCATAGCAGGTAAAGGTTATTTCTTTTATAGAAAAAACATAATAAATTTTTTATTGAAACCATTAATAGGATTAATCTTTAGAAAATTTGATAAGATTATTTGTATTAACCCAATGGATAAAAAATTTTTTTATAATTATTTAAATGCTCCAATTGAATTAATTCCTACCGAAGGTGTTATTTATAAAAAAATAAAGAATAAGGTAAATAGAAAAAAAAATTTTATTTATTTTTCTAGGATTATAAAAGAAAAAGGGATAAATGAATTCCTATGTATTGCAAAACATTTTAAAAAAAAATATAAAAACCTTAATTTTTATATATGTGGACCTCTAGCTGATAAATATATTGGTCAATCAACATTATTTACAAAAAAAAACTATGAGAAAAAAATAAAGCAATATAAAAAATATGTTATCTACAAACGTTTTAAAAAATTTGAAAATATTTTTCCTGAAATGGACTGTCTTATTTCTCCATCTTACACTGAAGGTGCAGGCACCTCAGTAATGGAGGCAATGATTTCAGGTTTATTTATTATCGCTTATAAAAATAATGGTCACAAATATATATTGAATGGGACAAATAATATACTTTGTAATCAAAATATAAGATCTTTAAAAGATGGAATCGAAAAATATATAAATATGGATAAAAAAGAACTTCATAAAATTTCAATTAAATCAAAAAAAAAAATATATGATAATTTTAGATCAAAAATCGTTTCAAAAAAAATTAAGACTATATTTGATCGTAACAGTGATAAAATTAAATAAAGATCAATATTTTTTAACTTAAAAAATTTTTTTCAGTGCATAAATCAAGCCAATTGAGCTATTAGTACTGGTCAGCTGCACGCATTACTGCGCTTCCACATCCAGCCTATCAA
>MDTG01332542.1_pt1 | contig 25914 bp, 26 predicted proteins | sample 811421 | NCBI WGS metagenome assembly MDTG01 (sample SAMN05326645, study PRJNA326480) | marine metagenome | isolation source: seawater | place: Pacific Ocean: South East | collected 2011
AACCTACCACGGTAGCTGATCCTGCCATATCATAGGTCATGTCTTCCATAAATCTTGCTGGCTTTAAAGAATATCCGCCTGTATCAAAAGTAACTCCTTTTCCAACAAATGCTAAAGGCTTAGAATTATTTTTGGTTCCATTCCATTCCATTGTTACAAGATATGATCCCCTTGTGCTTCCCATCCCTACACCAAGCAAAGAGTGCATACCAAGTTTTTTTAATTTTTTTTCGTCATATATGTTGACTTTTAAACCATCTTTTCTAAGAGAACTTAATCTTTTAGCATATTCATCTGGGTGTAAAATATTTCCTGGCTCAGAAACTAAATCTCTTGCATAGAAAGTTCCCTCTTCCAAAGCCTTAAATTTTAACTGATTTTGAACCGAGGGCTTATTTTTATTCCCTGATATATTTAAAGAAATAAGTCTTGTATCTTTTTTTGTTTTATATTTTTTAAATTCATAAGATTTTAATTTTAAGCCATGAAGAAAATGACCTAAAAAATTATTATGTTTGCTTGCTATACTATCCGAAATTAAAAAGTATTCACTATTCTTTCCATGGTTTACTAATTTATAAAATTCTGCTCCCAAATTCTCTACATCAGAAGTTTTTAGATTATTTTTAATTGATATCAATACTATTTTTTTTTTAGAATTAACGTCAAAAACTTGTAAATTCTTTTTTAAGTCAGTTGTTTTTAATAAGTCTTTAATGTATGAAAATTCTGTATTAGAAATATATTTTCTTAATCCAGTAATGCTATATTTTTCATCACAAAATAGGACTAGGTTTGCTGATGATTTATTGCTTATTTTTTTTGAATAATTTATTTTAATAGACATAAGTTTTTAAAAAAAGTTCGATAAAGTTGAGTGGTATATAAGTCTAAATATATCAGTTTTCAATGGAATATTGGTCATAGTTAAACCATAGATTGAAATTAATTCTATGTTGCTTTAAGTATATACGATTATACAAAAATGTTTAGTGATAAAATTTATAGACACTTTTTTTCAGAATTAAGTAAGCATTTTTTAATTGTATTATTTGCTCTTTCCGTAATTGTGTGGGCTGTTCAATCAGTAAACTTCCTAGATCTAATAGTGGAAGATGGCCATTCTGTCGCCCTATACCTTAAATATTCAATGTTGAATGTGGTAAAAATATTAACCAAATTTATACCACTTTCTTTTTTAATATCTTTAATTGTTACTATTGAAAAATTTGACAATGATAATGAACTGATGGCTCTTTGGACAGCGGGACTCAGCAAAGTAAAAATTGTGAATTTTTTTTTCAAAGTTTCTCTTCTTGTAACTGTTTTGCAACTTTTTTTAGCTTGTTTGGTGAACCCTACTATACTTAATCACTCAAGAAGCCTTGTTAAATCATCTGATATAAATTTTGTTGCAAGCACTATAAAGACAAATCAATTTAACGATACAGTTGAAGGGCTCACAATTTTTGCTGAAGAAAAAACTGATGATGGATTTTTTAAAAATATTTTTATTAGAGATGAAAGTAAAATTTTGAAAAGTTTAGATAGTGATCAAAATACTTCTAATCTTACTATTTTTGCCAAAAAAGCGAAAATTTTTGATGATAATGGTGCAAATGCATTAGTTTTACATGAAGGAACAATTCACTCTGAAAAAAAAGAGGGTAAAATTAAAGTAGTAGACTTCAGAAAAACAAGATTAAATCTTTCTGGAATGAAAACCAAATCTATAACTCAGCCCAAAGTTCAGGAGACAAAATCTCAAATTTTAATTAAATGTTTTTTGAGAAATAACAATGAAAAAAAATTATTAAATTGCCCTGACCAAGAAAAAATAGAAGTTTTGTCTGAAATTAATCGTAGATTTGGAATGCCTCTTTATGTTCCTTTTGTTGCTTTATTGTGTTCTTTTATTTTAATTAATAGAGAGGAAAGTAAATTTAGTGGTTTATACAAATATATTTATGGCGGCTTATCGTTTACAATATTAATTGTCGCTGAGATTTTGGTGAGGTATTCTGGATTGTCTTATTATTACAGTTTAATTTATTATTTGTTTCCGGTTATTTTTATACCACTTTTATATTTAGAAATTTTAAGAAAATTTTCATTTGAGAATTATAGGAAGTAATAATGCAAAATTTTATTTTAAATAAATATTTAGTTAATCAATTTTTAAAAAGTTTTTTTAATGTTATTTTAATTTTTATAGCACTTGGTTTGATAATGAATCTTTTTGAAGAAATAAATTTTTTTAGAAAATTTAACGTTAATATTTCTGTTCCTATAGCATTATCATTTATGGTGATACCTAGTATGTTAGTTAGTATATTACCCTTTATCATTTTCTTGTCATCAATGCTTGTGTTTATAAAATTAAAAACAAATAGAGATCTTATTTCAATTAAAGTATTAGGTTATTCTAATTTAAAATTTTTATTTATATTTGCTTCTACAGCTTTTGTTCTAGGATTGTTTATTTTAGGAGCCATTAATCCTTTAACATCTGCAATTGTAAAGTCTTATGTAGATATTAAGGGAAAATATGACATTTATAAAAATCATTTAGCCACCATTACATCAAATGGTATTTGGATTAAGGAAAAAATTGGTAGCTCAACTCATGTTATACAAGCAGACGGGCTGAAAGATAATGAATTAATTAATGTTTCAATTTATAAATTTGATGAAAATAATATTCTTTATGAACGTATAAATGCAAAAACATCCGACATTTCAAGTTCCAAATGGATATCTAAAAATGCAACAAGGTATGAATTTGGTAATAAAAGTAATCAAGAAAGTTTTGAAACTTTATTAATTGACTCAAATTATGATAAAGAAAAACTTAATTCAATTTATTCAAATTTAGATACTATCTCATTTTATAAATTACTGAGTAATACGGACGAATTAATAAAAAAAGGTTATAATCCCTCACTTTTAAAGGAGAAAAAACATTTTTACTTATCTCTTCCATTTTTTTTAGTCTTAATGGTTTATTTAGCTGGTATATTTACATTAAACGATAATGAGAGAAAGCAAAGAACATACTATATATTACTTTCAATAGTTGCCTGTGTATTAATTTTTTATTTAAAAAATTTTTCTACAGCTTTAGGCACTACTGAAAGAATTCCTTTAACAGTTTCAGTTTGGGCACCTGTAATTATATTAAGTCTTTTTTGCTCAATAGGAGTGCTTCAGATAAATGACAAATAAAATTTTTTTAAATATATATATTTTTTTTCTTATATTTATAAGTCATTCACTATCTGCTGATGATCTAAACATAAACGCAAAAATTATTGAATTAGATAAGTCAGATAAATCTATTATTGCCGAAGGCGGTGTAGAGGTAAAAGATAACAAAAATAATTTGATAATCTCTGAAAAAATCAAATACGATAAAATAAAACAAATATTAAACACTTATGGAGAAACTGAAATTATAACATCTGAAAATTTCAAAATTAAAGGTGAGAATATTATTTATGATAATAATAAAAAAATTGTCTCATCAGATAGTAAAACACAAATAACCGATCGGGATGGAAATACTATTTTTGTTAACATGTTTAACTACATTGTTGAAAAAAATATGTTTCTTTCCTCTGGTGAAATAAAAATAACCGATAATAAAAGTAATGAATATTATTTTTCAGAAATTTATATTGATGAAAAAAAAAGAAAGATGGTTGGAAGTGATATAAGAACATTTCTAAATGATGGTAGTTTTAAATATGATTCAAGAAACGAACCAAGATTTTTTGCTAACTCAGCTACTATTAGTGAAGATTATACTATATTTAATAAAGCAGTTTTCACCGCATGTAAACAAAGAGAGAATGACAAATGTCCTCCCTGGGTTATACGAGCTAAAGAAATAAAACACAATGCAGCTAAAAAAACTATTTTTTATGATAGCGCAGTTTTAAAAGTATATAATTTTCCAATTTTTTATTTTCCAAAGTTTTTTCATCCTGACCCAACTGTTAAAAGACAGTCTGGTTTTTTAATGCCACAATTTGCAGATAACTCAACAGTTGGTTTTTCAACTTCAATACCTTATTTTTGGGCGATTTCAAAAGATAAAGACATGACAATTACACCAAAAATCTATGCAGGAGAAAATATTTTATTAAAAAATGAGTACAGACAGGCATTTAAAAATTCATACTTAATAGTGGATTCAAGTTTCACCCAAGGATACAAAGATACAGGTAATAAAAAAACCTCAGGATCTAGAAACCATATTTTCGCTAATTTTAAACAAAATCTAACAGAAAAAAAAGATTCGTATAGCAATTTGGAAGTCAATTTAGAACATTTGTCTAACGATACTTATTTAAAAGTTCATGATATTAAAACTGAGCTTGCTGACAGCGAAAAAACTATTTTAAGAAACGAAGTAAAATATCAATATCAAGATAGAGGAGAATATTTTGGCTTAATGGCAACTGCATATGAAGATACTACCAAGGTTGATAGATCAAAATACGAATATGTTCTTCCAAATTTAGTTTACGAGAGAAACCTTTTAAGTGATAAAAAAATAGGAATTATTGATCTTTATACAAATGCAATAGCAAAAAATTTCAATGTTGATCAAACAACAAAATTTTTAGTAAATGATTTTGGTTGGAAATCAAGATCTTTTACAAACACAATTGGATTACAAAGTAATTTTGAAGGATTATTAAAAGTAGTAGCTTATGAGGCAGAGAATACAAGTAACTACAAAACTGGGAGCTTTAACGCCGAGACGCACGGTGCTGTCTCATACAATGCTAGTCTGCCCATGTATAGTGATAGCTTAAATAAAAATAAAATAAACTTTTTTACTCCAAAACTTTCTTTTAAATATGCTCCTGGTCACATGAGAAATTTGCACGATGATAGTTTGAGATTAGACTACTCTAACCTTTTTTCACTTAATAAAAACTCAAATATTGATGTTCTTGATAGTGGCACTAGTTTAGCAGCAGGTTTAGAATTTTCTAATCTTGATGTTTTGGATAATAAAACAGGAGAGGAAAATTATTCTTTATATTTAGGCCAAGTATACAGCTTAGATCAAAATTCAGATATGCCATCAAGAAGTTCTTTAGATCAAAAAGTATCAGATTTGGTTGGAAGAGCCTCAATAAAATTTAATGAAAATTTTTCAATAAGCAATAATTTTTCTGTAGATCATAATTTTAATGATATTAACTATAATGATTTAAAAGCTAGTTTTCTTTTAGGTAATGCAAAGTTTAATGTTGGATACCTTGAAGAAAATAATCATATAGGAAATAATTCATACTTTAAATCAGATGTTAAGTTGGAAATAAATAAATCAAATAACTTAAGTTTTGATTTGAAAAAAAATCTAGAGACAGATTCCACTGAATTTTATAATTTGGCATATAACTACGTAAACGATTGTTTGAAAGCAGGATTAGTTTACAGAAGAGAATATTATACAGATCGTGATGTAGAATCGTCAGACACACTAATGTTTAATATTTCCTTGTTTCCTTTTGGTAAAGTAAATCTACCTACATTAGATAGATGAAAAAAAAAATATTAATAATTTTTTTTCTGTTTCTTAATACAGAAAAATTAGTCGCTGAAATAAATAATTCAGTTATTATTACCGTTGGAAATTATCCAATAACACGTTTGGACCTAGTGAAAGAAATGAAATTAATATCTTTACTATCAAATATAGATATTAACATTAATAATAAGAAAGAAATTAAAGATTTGGCCATAAAAACTTTAGTAAAAAGAACAATTAAGAAATCTGAAATAGAAAGACTGCAGGTGGATCAATACAATAGAAAAGATCTGGAAAGACAAGTGTCTGCAATTGCTAGTAATTTAGGTTACGACAAAAATGGATTTAAAATTTTTTTAAAAAATAATGATCTTAATTATGATGATTTGATTAAAAGCTTTGAGGTTGATTTAAAATGGAATACAGCAATTTTTAAAATATACAAAAGTAGAATTTCTTTAAATACTATTGAAATAGAGGATAGAATAAATTCAGAATTAAAAAATATGAAAACAGAAAAAAGTATTCTATTATCAGAAATTCAAGTTAACTTATCAGCCGAAGGATTTGTCTATACAGCAAATAAAGTATTTGAAAAAATAAAAGAAATTGGTTTTGAAGATGCTGCAAGAAAAATAAGCATTTCAAATACAGCCAAAAATGGAGGTTCGCTTGGATGGATACAACGGGACAAAGTATCCAAAAAAATTATTGAAAATATAAAAGATTTAAAAAAAGGTGAGATAGGTAAGCCAATCCTCTTGGGAGATACTGTAGTTTTTATTAAAAAAGTTGATGAAAAGGGTGGTTCTGTTGATTTGGAAGTTATTAAAAAGAATATTGTAACTCAAGAAAAAAATAAAAAATTAGAAATGTTTTCTAATTCTCATTATTCAGATCTTGAAAAAAGAATTAATGTAAAATTTTTATGATAAAAATAATTGGAATTATTGGTGGAGATCCTGAAAGTATAAACTCTGAAATTATCGCTAAAGCTTGGAGAAAAAAAAATAGTTTTAGAAACTTAAATATCTTAATCATTGGAAACTTTGATTTATTAAAAAAACAGTTTAAAAAAATTGGACTTAAAGTCAGGTTAAATAAAATAAAAAATCTTGATAATTGTAATTTTAAAAAAAATTTAAATATTATTAATGTTCCTCTAAAATTTAAAAATCCATATAAAATTAAATCCCAAAATAAAAGAAAATATATACTGGAGTCATTCAAAATTGCTTTGGATCTTATTGAGAAAAAGAAAGTTTTAGGTTTAATTAACTGTCCTGTTAATAAAAAAGACCTTTTGTTCGGAAAAAAAGTTAGTGGTGTAACTGAGTTTCTTGCTAAGAAGAAAGGTGTTCTGGGCAGAGAAGCAATGTTAATTTATAATAAGTCTCTATCTGTTTCCCCGATTACTACGCACATAAAATTAAATGACGTTGTTAAAAATATATCCAAAAAAAAAATAATCGATAAAACTTTGGTAATTAATAATTTTTATAAAAAAAGGTTAAAATTTAGACCTAAAATTGGAATTCTTGGATTAAATCCACATAACGATGAACTAAGAATAAAATCAGAAGAAAAAAAAATTATTATTCCTGCAATAAAATATTTAAAAAGCAGAGGTATAAAGGTTATAGGGCCTATTTCTCCAGATACGTCATTTTTAGACTATAAAAAAAGAGGGTTTAATGTTTTAATGGGTATGTATCATGATCAAGTATTAACACCGTTTAAAGCGATATTTAAATTTAATGCTATTAATATTACTGCTGGTCTTCCTTTTTTAAGAGTTTCCCCAGATCATGGTGTTGGTAAAGATATAATTAGGAAGAATAAAGCTAGTCCCGAAAGTTTGATAGATTCAATAAATTTTTTTAATAAAATTAATGTATAAGTTTAAAAAGTCTCTAGGCCAAAATTTTTTAGTAGATAAAAATATAATAAATAAAATTATTAATATAGAAAATCTTTATAATCAGCATGTTTTTGAGATTGGTCCCGGGTCAGGAAATTTGACAAATTCTATAGTCGAAAAAAAACCTAAATCTATATTTTTAATAGAAAAAGATTATAGTTTATACAAAATTCTAAAAGAAAATTTTAAATATTCAGAAAAATATAAAATATTAAATGGTGATATACTTAAATATGACCTAAATAATTATAATTTTAAGGAAGTAATAATATTTGGTAATCTACCTTATAATATTTCAACTCAAATTTTAGCAAAATTTATAAAAATAAAATCTTGGCCACCTTTTTACAAAAAAATAATATTTATGTTTCAGAAGGAGGTGGCAGATAGAATTCTAGCAAAACCGAATACAAAGAATTTCGGTCGTATTTCAATTTTAGCTAATTTAAAATTTGATATGATTAACAATTTTTCTATTTCTAAAAAATGTTTTTTTCCTGAACCGAAGGTTGATTCTAAAATAATTGTTTTTAAACCTAAAGATAAAATAAATTTTAACATATCTAATATAGAAAATCTTGAAAAAATTACTCAAATTTTTTTTTCAAGTAAGAGAAAAATGATAAATAAGGCTTTTATAAAAATTTTTAAAAATCATAAAGAAATTTCAAAAATACTTAATTTAAATCTTAGCTCAAGACCCTCTGAATTAAGCTGTGATAGTTATTATAAAATAACAGAACTTTATGAAAAATATAAAAAAAATTAATTCTTTTTTTTTAAATGTGTTGATATAATTTCCTTAATTTTATTAAAACAAATTTCAATTTTATCATTAATAATAACGTGATCATAATCTTTTGAATGCATTACATCAATTGTATAAGCTGCTAATCTTTTTTCAATGGCACTTTTGTCATCCTGATTTCTTGATATTAATCTTTTTTTAAGTTCTTCAATATTTGGAGGTAATATAAAAATTTTTAAAAGATTAAGTTCTTTATGACTAGTCAATTGTTCCGCTCCTTGCCAATCAATATCAAATAAAACATTGTGGCCTTTTTCAATTATGCTATTTATTGATGATTTTGAAGTCCCGTAATAGTTATCGAAAATTTTTGCATATTCGTAAAAAGCATTGTCTTGTATTAATTTTTTAAATTTCTCCATACTCACAAAATTGTAATCAATTCCATCAACTTCATTGGGACGAATTTTTCTTGTTGTATGCGAAACCGAAACTTTAAATGAATTATCTGTCTCTTGTATTTTTTTTGTCAAAGTTGTTTTACCCGCGCCTGATGGGGAAGATAATACAAGCATGAGAGGCTTATAGGTATTATGCATTAACTAAAATTTATTATTAGTTACTTTTGCTTTCAATAAATTTTATAGCGTCACCTACAGTCAGAATTTTTTCTGCTTCGCTGTCAGAAATTTCTGAGCCAAACTCTTCTTCGAAAGCCATGACTAATTCGACCGTGTCTAAACTGTCTGCCCCAAGGTCGTCAATAAAACTAGATTCGTCAGTTACTTTCTGCTCATCTATACCTAGATGATCTGCGACTATTCGTTTAACTGTTGCACTTACATTTTTTGTCATTTAATATTTTTCCTTAAGAATGTTATAAATTGTTATTAAAGAATTTTATTTCATTGTCAAGACATATACATCCCGCCATTAACATGAATTGTTTCACCAGTTATGTAAGAAGCGGAGTCGGAAGACAAAAAAGCAACGCAGCCAGATACATCATCTCCGGTACCTAATTTGCCCATGGGTATTCTTGATATCAAATATTCTCTCATTTTTTCAGCTATGTTCATTGTCATGTCGGTAGTAATAAATCCAGGCGAAACGCAATTAATGGTTATATTCTTTTTTGCATACTCAATAGCAAGACTTTTTGACATCCCTATTATTCCAGCTTTAGAAGCAGAATAATTTGTTTGTCCTAAATTTCCACTGTGGCCTACTACAGAAGTTATATTAACTACTCTTCCAAATTTATTTTTTAGCATTTTCTTAATACTGTGTTTAGCCAATAAAAAAGTAGAAGTAAGATTTATATCTATTACTTTTTTCCACTCCTCGTCTTTCATTCTTAAAGATAATGTATCCACATTTATACCGGCATTATTTATTAAGATATCTAAACCGCCTAATTCGGAAGAAACCTGTTCAATAAATTCTTCGATTTTTGAATGTTGAGAAATATCAAATTTTTTCGTTTTAATGGAAGGATTTTCTTTCTTAAGAATATTTAATTTTTCATCCTTTGTCCCGGTTCCTAAAACATTTGCTTCTAAAGAAACAAATTTTCTAACAATGGATTTGCCGATTCCTCCGCTTGCCCCTGTTATTAAAACTTTTTTATTTTTTAAATTTATCATTTTAGGTTTTTAATTTCCTCAATTGTATTTATACTTTTAGACGAAACTTTGTCATTTATTCTTTTTACTAGGCCTGATAGCACTTTTCCAGGACCAATTTCAATAAATTCGTTTATTCCATTTTCTATCATATATAATACACTTTCTCTCCATCTTACTTTTGAGACAATCTGCTTTACTAAAAGATTTTTTATTTCTTCTGGGTCTTTTACTTCTTTTGCGGTGACGTTTGCTATAATACTAGTTTGGGGAATTTTAAATGAAGTTTCTTTTATTTTTTTTTCCATTTTTTCAGCAGCAGATTTCATTAGAGAACAGTGGAATGGTGCGCTCACAGGTAATAAGATAGATCTTTTTTTTAAACTTTTTAAAACTTTACTTGCTTCATTTATTGACTTAGTGTGGCCGCTTAAAATAATCTGGCCTTCTGAATTATCATTAGCAATTTCACATACACCCAAGTTTGTATCTAAATTTTTAACGAGTTTTTCTAATTCACTTATTTCTGTACCCATGACAGCTAACATAGATCCATCGCCTTCAGGTACAGCTTCTTGCATAGATTTGCCTCTTTCATAAAGTAGATATAAAGCATCAGAGAAATTTAACGAGCCAGAGGAAACAAGTGCGCTATACTCTCCCAATGAGTGACCTGAATAATATTTTATATTCTTTAACTCGATACCAAATTCTTTTTTTATCAAATTATAAATTGAGTGACTAATAGTGAGAATGGCTGGTTGAGTATTTTTTGTTAACTTAAGAGTGTTTTCTGGACCATCAAGAATTATTTTTGAAAGTTTAAATTTCAATTTTTCATCGGCTTCATGGAATATTCTTTTTACTAAGTCAAAATTATTAAAAAGATCTTTACCCATACCTACGATTTGAGAGCCTTGGCCAGGAAATATTACTGCTTTCATTTTAATTCTAACAATAGCCTTTATTATTACTATTGTATTAATAAAATTAAAATAGTATAAGTCCCAACTTAAAAAATAAATATCTAAAATGAGTTTTTATGAGCATACATTTGTAGGAAAACAAGACATCTCTGAAAAAGATGTTAATAACGTTATAGATATATGCACAAAAATAATCGAAAAATCTGGTAAGCTTTTAAAAACTGAAAAGTGGGGAATATTAAATCTTTCTCGTAAAATCAAAAATAATAAAAAAGGTATATTTGTTCATTTTAAATTTGAGTCCACCGGTGATGTGGTCAAAGATATTGAAAAAAAACTTTCTGTAGATAACAAAATTATACGTTATTTAACAGTAAGATACGAGAAACTTGATTTACAAAAAAATTATTTTGAGGAAAATAAAAAAGAAAAATGAGACGAGATAAAAAGAAAAAAGGCAAAAAATTTGGAAGTCAAAATAAACTTAGTTTATTTAAAAAGCCAGATATTAGATTTAAAAGAAGCTGTCCTCTATCGGCTAAGGGAGCGCCAGCAATTGATTACAAAAATATAAGGCTTTTAAGAAAGTACGTTTCAGATAACAAAAAAATTATGCCCTCACGTATTACTTCGGTTAGTCAAAATAAACAAAGAAAGCTATCTTTAGCAATTAAAAGAGCACAATTCTTAGGATTAATTTAAATGGAAGTAATACTTTTAGAAAATATTAGAAACTTAGGAAAAATGGGAGAAGTAGTCAAAGTTAAAGATGGCTATGGAAGGAATTTTTTGTTGAAACAGGGTAAAGCCTTAAGAGCTGACGAGGAAAATAAAGTTATTTTCAAAAAAAAGAAGGAAGAAATATCTAAAAAAAATGCTGAGCAAAAAAAAGATGCTAAAAAAATATACGATAAAATAAAAAATAAGAAGTTGGGCTTCAAAAAAGAAACAAAAGAAAATGGTGACCTTTTTGCTTCTATAAAACCTAAAGAAATATCAAATTTTCTATCCGAAAAATTTAATGAGACCATTCATCCATCACAGATAGATTTAAAAAAAGAAATTAATAAAGCAGGCAGCTACACAATCGTTATTAATCTGCACTCGGAGGTTTCAACTGAATTGCAGGTTCTGGTTGAAAAAAAAGAGACCAAATAAAAATTTTTTCCACAGCCTAAAAAAAAAGTTAATAACTTTTATTTTTAAAAATACCCCCCCCTAAGTTAAAATATTTCGAAAAATGGAAAGTCTTAAAATAAACAAATTTACACAAGAAAAAAAGTTGCCGTCTAATATTGATGCTGAACAAGCTTTGATTGGGTCTGTTTTGGTTAATAACGATATTATTGATGAAGTAGCAAATATAATTAATTTTAATGAGTTTTATGATCCAATACACTCTAAAATTTATGACATGATTCAAAAGTTACATAATAAAGGAATGATAGCTAATCCGATAACATTGAAAACACCTTTTGATAAAGATGAAAGTCTTTCAGAGGTTGGTGGTACAGAGTATTTGGTTAAATTAACACGTCTTTCATCATCAATAAAACAATCAATTGATTATGCAAAAATTATTCATGAAAAATTTGTTAAACGAGAACTTGTTAAAATTTCTGAAAGTCTTTCTGAGGATGCTATTGACGAAAAAACAGATAGAAGTGGGGAAGACATAATTCAAGATACTGAAAAACTTTTATTTGACCTTGCTGAAAGAGGAACTTTCAACCAATCTTTTCTAAAATTTGACCAAGCTCTAGACCAAACTATTGAAATGGCAACTAACGCAATGAAAAGTGATCAGGGAATTGTTGGTATTCCAACTGGACTTAAAGATTTAGATGAAAGATTGGGTGGTCTACATAAATCTGATTTAGTAATTATAGCTGGAAGACCATCTATGGGTAAAACTGCTTTGGCAACAAATATTGCTTATCATGCTTCAAAAAAAATTTTAGATAATAGTCAAAAAACCTCTATTGCGTTTTTTTCATTAGAAATGTCATCAGAACAACTTGCTACTAGAATTATATCTGAGCAGTCTAGAATAAAATCAAACGACATAAGAAGAGGAAAGGTTACTGAAGAAGAATTTAATAGACTTATTGAAACCTCAAGAAATATACACCAATTACCATTAGTTATTGACGAAACTCCGGCTATTACTATCGCTACATTATCTAATAGAGCTAGGAGAATAAAAAGGTTGTTTGGATTAAATTTAATAGTAGTTGATTACATTCAACTAATGACGACAGGGTCAAAAAGATATGATGGAAGAGTTCAAGAAATATCAGAAATTACTCAAGGGCTTAAGGCATTGGCAAAAGAACTTAATGTGCCAGTGCTTGCCTTATCTCAACTTTCTAGAGCAGTAGAACAAAGGGATGATAAAAAACCACAGCTTTCAGATTTGAGAGAATCAGGCTCAATTGAACAAGATGCGGATGTTGTGATATTTGTATTTAGAGAAGAATATTACTTGTTAGGAAAAGAGCCTAAAATGGGAACTATAGAGCACGCTGAATGGCAGTCAAAAATGAATGAGATTATTGGTCAGGCGGACTTAATTATTGGTAAACAAAGACATGGTCCAACTGGTGTAATAAAAGTAGAATTTGAAGGAATGTATACTAAATTCAAAGATGCTACTAAAACAGAGCAAAAATAAGTAATTTTAAATTATCCTCATTTAAGCTATATCTGATAAAAGTGATTTTAACTAATTTATACAAAAGCACTGTAATAGAAAAACCAAAATCTATACTTTTAGTTTTAGTTATTTTGCTAATTAGCTTTGGTTATTATTCAAAAAATTTTCAACTTGATGCATCTTCCGATACTCTTTTATTAGAAAACGATCCAGATCTAAAATATTTAAGAGAGGTTAACAAAACATATGGTTCTAAAGACTTTTTAGTTTTAACTTACACTCATAAACCAGAAAGTGCTTACGATTTTAAATCTGAAAATACTATTAAGAATTTAGAGCTTTTAAAAAATTCGTTAGAAAATTTAAAATGGGTAGATAGAGTTATAACTATTATTGATGTGCCTTTGCTGAAAAATAATGATGACCCTTTAGCTGAAAGAATCAAAAATTTTAAGACTTTGTCTAGTAGAGATGTTGATTTAGAAAGAGGATTTAATGAAATAATAAATAGCCCAATATATAAAAACTTTGTAATAAGTGATGATGGCAAAACTAGCGGTATAATTGTTTACATTAAGCAGGACGAAAAACTTATAGAATTAATTAAAACTAAAGATTTTTATTTAGATAAAAAAGAAAAAAATGAACTAAGTGACGAAGGTCTAGATAATTATAAGTTGTTCATTAAAGAATACGACTCGTACCGTAAGATTTATAATAAAAAAAATCACGAAAATATTAATGAAATAAGAAAAATTATTAGTAACCATCCTTCACCTGGGGAAGTTAAAAAAAGCTCTTCTAGCTCATATCCTATAATTCATCTTGGTGGTATTCCAATGATCGCTGACGATATGATGACTTTTATTAAAAATGATATAATAGTTTTTGGTGGTGGTGTATTTTTATTTATAGTGGCAACACTTTGGTTCATTTTTAGAAGTATTATTTGGGTAATCATTCCATTACTGAGTTGTTTTTTTTCTGTTTTGATAATGATTGGTTTCTTAGGTTTGGTTGGGTGGAAAGTTACAGTCATTTCCTCAAATTTTATAGCTCTGATGTTAATTTTAACTATGGCAATGAATATACACATGAGTGTTAGATACTTACAATTTAGGAAAGAAAATCCAAACACTGTAAATACTGAAGCATTGCTTTGGACTTCAAAAAGAATGTTTTTGCCGATACTTTATACGGTACTAACAACAATATGTGCTTTCTTGTCTTTAATTTTTAGCGGTATAAAACCTATAATAGATTTTGGTTGGATGATGACAGTTGGTTTGTTGGTGTCAATGTCTGTAACATTTACCTTGCTTCCGGTAGCATTAAATATTTTAAGTAGTCAAAATTTGAGTTACAGAGAACAGAAAGATTCCATAATTACATCTTTTTTGAGTAAAATAACAAAAAAAAATCCCGTTATTATCTTTTCATCTACAATAATTATAGTTTTTATAAGTGTGCTTGGGATTACCAAGCTTGAAGTGGAAAATAGTTTTATAAACTACTTTGATAAGGAAACTGAAATTTATAGAGGAATGAAGTTAATTGATGATAAGCTCGGAGGCACAACTCCACTTGATATAATTTTAAAATTTCCCAAAACAAAGAAAGAAACTGATGAGGATGATGATTGGGAAGAAGAGGAATCTGATGAAGAAAAATATTGGTTTACAAGAAACAAAATAGACAGAATTACCAAAGTACATGATTATTTGGACAACATAGACTCTATTGGAAAAGTTATTTCTTTTGCGTCAATTGTTAGAGTTGCGGAAGATTTGAATGATGGAAAAAAACTTCAAGCTTTAGAAATGGGAGTATTATACTCGAAAATACCTGACTCGATTAAAAAAGAAATTATAAATCCTTATATTTCTATTAAAAATAATGAGGCAAGGGTTAGTATTAGAGTGCTGGACTCTAAAGATGATTTAAGAAGAAATGAGTTAATAAAGCAAATAAATTTAGATTTAGAAAATAAATTGGGATTAAAAAAAGAAGAATTTAAATTATCGGGAGTTCTAATTTTATTTAATAATCTTTTACAAAGTCTTTTCAAATCTCAAATATTAACTTTGGGTATTGTCATGGCGGGAATAACTTTAATGTTTTTAATTTTATTTAGGAATCTAACTTTATCTATCATTGGAGTTGTACCAAACTTTATTGCAGCTTTTTTAATTCTAGGAATAATTGGACACTTAGGTATTCCTTTAGACATGATGACTATAACCATCGCAGCTATAACTATAGGTATCGCAGTAGACAATAGCATACATTATATTTACAGATTTAAAGAGGAGTTTCAAAAAATAAAAGATTATAAAAAAACTTTAGACGAATGCCATAAAACCGTCGGTGTAGCTATTTTAAACACATCTATTACAATTGTTTTTGGCTTTTCAATATTAGTTCTTTCTAATTTTATTCCAACTATTTATTTTGGTATTTTTACAGGGGTAGCAATGTTATTAGCAATGATTTCAGTTTTGACTCTTTTGCCTAGATTGATTCTAACAATGAAACCTTTTGGAAATGAGTGATATTTTAAACTTTATAAAAAATAATATAGTATTATTTGATATATTTTTTTTAATATTTATAATTTATTTTGCAGTCCAATGCTTTAGTAAAGGTTTTTTTCTAAGCCTTGTATCTTTTTCAAAATGGATTGTGGCATTAGTTTTAACAATAATTTTAGTACCAAAGCTTGAGCCATATGTTTCTGATTACATTGATAATAATTTTATCACTGGTATCGGGCTTGGAATGGCAACCTATATTATTAGTTTGTTTATACTGATTCTTATAGGTAGATCTATTGGAAGACTTTTTTCATATACAGGCATGGGATCGGTGGATAAAGTTTTTGGATTTTTCTTTGGTTTGTTTAAAGGATATGTATTTTTTGTGTGTATATTTTCAATAGTAAATTGGTTTCATTCCTATGAAAAATGGGATATTAAATTAGATAAATCATACTTTTTTTCAATAACAGAAAAAGGTAGTAAATTATTGATAGAAGAGTTTCCAAGTAGAAAAAATTTAAACGATACAAAAAAAGAGATTGAACAAATTTAGCATGGAAAAACTTAAGGAAAAATGTGGGGTTTTTGGAATATTTAATGCTCAGGACTCCTCTGCTTTAACGGCATTAGGACTGCATGCTTTACAACACAGGGGTCAGGAAGGATGCGGAATAGTTTCTTATGATGGAAAAAACTTTCATTCTGAGAAAAGACAAGGATTAGTTGGAGACAACTTTACAAATAAAGATGTTTTAAAAAAACTTCCTGGTAATTTTGCTATTGGTCATAATAGATATTCAACAACTGGTGAAACTTCTTTAAGAAACATTCAGCCATTTTTTGCGGACCTTCATGGTGGTGGAATTGCGATAGCCCATAATGGTAATCTAACAAATGCAATTAGTTTAAGAGAAAATTTAGTTAAGGATGGAGCTATTTTTAGAACAACGAGTGATACTGAAACTATAGTTCAGCTAATTGCTAAATCAAAAAGATTAAAAATCGTAGATAAAATTATTGATGCACTTTTTCAAATTCAGGGCGGATATGCTCTCACAATCATAACTAATAAAAAACTTATTGGCGTTAGAGATCCGTTGGGAATAAGGCCGTTAGTTTTAGGAAAAATAAAAAATTCCTACGTTTTAACTTCTGAAACTTGTGCACTAGATATAATTGGAGCTAAATTTATCAGAGAAGTAGAAAATGGTGAAATTGTTATTGTTGAAAATGATAAAATACAAAGTATTAAACCATTTCCAAAAAAGAAAAGTAGACCATGTGTATTTGAATATATTTATTTTGCAAGACCAGATAGTCTTTTAAATGGAAAAAGTGCATATGAGTATAGAAAAAATCTTGGATATCAGCTAGCAAAAGAGACAGAAAATATTGGAGATATAATAGTTCCAGTACCTGATTCTGGTGTGCCGGCGGCATTAGGATTTGCTCAATATAAAAAGATGAACTTTGAACTTGGATTGATCAGAAATCACTATGTTGGTAGGACTTTTATTGAACCAACTCAAAGTATAAGAAGTTTGGGTGTTAAACTTAAACTAAGTGCGAACATGTCTTCGATTAAAGATAAATCTATCATACTTATTGACGACTCTTTAGTAAGAGGTACAACCTGTCACAAAATTGTGAAAATGCTTTATGAGTCTGGTGCAAAGAAAGTTCATGTAAGAATTGCTTGTCCAGAAATAAAATTTCCTGATTTTTACGGTATAGATATGCCTTCGAAAAAAGAACTTTTAGCTGCAAATAAAAATTTGAAAGAAATGGAAATATTTTTAGGCGCAGACTCTTTAAAGTTTTTAACTTTAGATGGGCTTTACATGGCCTTGTGTTCAAAACCAAGAAACAAATTGTATCCACAATTTACTGATCATTATTTTACAGGCGAATATCCTGTGAAAAGAATTGATCAAAACGAGAATAAAGTAGTTAGCCAATTATCTTTATTAAGCGGAAAATCAACAAATTAATCTAATCAAATATAAGAACTCTCATTTCTTTATCAATTATATAGATTTTTGAGTTAGCAGTGACCGGTTTTGAGTAAAACTCTTTAGCAACTTTTGCATAATTAATTATTTTGCCATTTTTATAATCAACAAAAAAGAAATATCCATTTTGAGTACTAAAAAATAATTGTTCAGATAGTAATAAAAGCGAGGTTACATCACCCATTTTTTTTAAATTGATATCCTTAGTTTTAAATAGTTTTTTTGACCAAATTATTTGACCATTTTTTTTATCAACATTTAGAAGAAAACCATTTCTTGATATTAAAAAAATAGAATTTCCAGAAACAATTGGTCGTATTTTGGTTCCAAAAGGTAAGTCCCATTTTTTTAAGCCTGTGAGTGAGTCTAAACAAATAGTGCTTTTAGATGAGCTTAAATAAACAAAATTATCATCCACTATTATCGGCGATGAATTAAATAAACCAAATTCACCAGAAGAGACTGTATCTTTGATATTATTTAACCAGTTTATTTTATAGTTTTCATGATTTAATGCAAATACTTGTCCGGCTGAGGTGACGAAAAATAAATTATTGTTCGAATCTAGGGATAGGGTTTGTTTATTATTTTTTTTTAAAATTACTGGAAAAGTTTCAAAATCTAAAACTTTTTTTCCGTTTGTTTTTTCGAATATATAAAACTTATTATCTTGATTTAATAAAAATATTTTTTCGCTAAATGATTTAATTTCAGAGGTCAATGGAACACCTTGGTTTTTTGCCCAAACAAGCTTGCCTGTATCAATATCTATATTGTAAAAATATCCCAAATTATCCGATATAATTAAATTATTAAGAATTATTTTATAATTAATTTTAATCGGAATATTTCTAAACTTCTTTTTATAAAAATTAAATTTCCATAAGAGTTTTCTTGATTGGGGAGAGTATCTATAAATATTTCCTTTTAAATCGTAAAAAAAAATATCGTCATTAAATACTAATGGTTCTAAATTTATTTTATCTTTTGAAGAATGTTTTTTACCTATTTTTTTACTTTTAAAGACTCTATTTTTATTATTTTTATAATATAAATGATCAATATTATTAGAATTTTTGAAGTTTTCCTGTATCCAATTTAAATTTTGTTTACTTTGCGAAATTATTGATAATGATTGACTCTCTATTTCCTCGTCAAAAATTTCATTTTGTTCAAAAATTTTATTGGATTTTTCGTCTTTTTTTGCTTTATCAATAATTTTTTTGTTATGTTCTTTCCAGACACCGGTTTGATTGTCAAAGGAACAATTAAACAAAAATAATATTATTAGAAAATAAGATAATTTAAATTTCATTACTTAAAATTTTTTATCTTATTCTGTATTTCTTTTTTATTAACGTTCGTATCTTCTAAACTTAAAAGCGATGAATAATATTGTTCAGCTTTATTAAATTGTTTTTTTGAATAATAATAATCGCCTATAAAAATCGTTGCTTGTACTTTCCAAGCTGATTTTGAATTAATTATTGGATTGAGTAGATCTAATAATTCATCTTCCTTTGCGTTATCTGAAATAAATATAGCTTTTTTTAATTTTAACAAATCTAAATCGTCTTTTTTTAAATTCCCAATAGAAAGAATTTTATCAAAATAGCTTAGAATTTTTTTTTCATCTTTTTCCATTTCTTGATCAATAATTAAATACAGTGATAAAGTTGAGTATGTGCCATCTCCTTCTTCTATTATTTTATTTAATAATAACAATGCATCATTATTATTTTTTTGAGAAAGTAATATTTTAGCTTCTATGTATTTTTCGGAAAGATCATTTTTTTTTAAATTTTCTTTATATTTGAACCAAGAATAGAATGAAATTAAAACTACTAAAGATATTATTATAGTAATAATAACTTTTATATTAGACTTTAAAATATCAATAAAATTCCTCTTTTCAGTAGTTTTTATTTCCATGAGTTAATAGGCATTTAAATTAGTTGGGAAGTTTTTATTTCTTACATCCTTTTTGAATTTTCTTACAGCGTTTTCTATTATATTTTCTAAATTTGCATATTTTTTTACAAATTTAGGGTAAAAACCACTAAGCCCTAAAAGATCATCTGTTACTAAAATCTGGCCATCACAGAAATTTGAAGACCCAATGCCGATTGTTGGAATTTTAACCGATCTTGTAATTTTTTCAGCTGTTTTTTTTGCAATACACTCTAATACAATTGAAAATGCACCAGCTTTCTCGATCATTTTAGCTTCATTTATTAATTTATTTTGATCATTTGTCTTTTGTCCTTGAATTTTAAAATTTTTTTTAAATTGTGGTGTAAATCCAATGTGTCCCATTACTTGTATGCCTGAGCTTACAAGACTTTTAATTATATTAAAATTTTTTCCATTGCTTTCAATTTTAATTGCATCACATTTTGTTATTTTTATTATTTTTTTTGCATTTTTTTTTGCATCATAAACATTTCTATAAGTGTTATGTGGCATATCAAAAACAAAGGTGCTTTTTTTTATAGATTTTTTTACACTGTTTGCGTGATTAATCATTGTTTTCATATCAATTTGTTGGGTATTTTCCATTCCATAAAAGGCGGTTGCTACTGAGTCACCCAGTAATATAATATCACAATGTTTGTCCAATATTTTAGATAATGATTTTGAGTAAGCTGTTAAACAAACAAGTTTTTTTTTTGATTTACTCTTTTTAATCTTTAAAATTTTTTTAAGCATAGGTTTTATTCTAGTTCAATTGTACTAGGCGGCTTTGAAGTTATATCATAGACTACTCTGTTTATTCCAATAACATTATTAATAATTTTGTTTGAGATATTATCAATAAATTTCTTAGGAAATGAAAAATAATCTGCTGTCATTCCATCTGTTGAGGTAACTGCTCTTAGTAAACAGGTATATTCGTATGTTCTAGTGTCACCCATTACTCCAACGGTTTTAACGGGCAGCAAAGCAGCATATGCTTGCCAGATTTTTGAATATAAATTATTTTTTTTTAATTCATTTATAAAAATATAGTCAGCTTCCTGCAAAATTTTAATTTTTCTTGGAGTAATTTTACCTAATATGCGTATTGCTAATCCAGGACCGGGAAACGGGTGTCGATAAACTATTTCATTTTTTAAACCTAAAGAAATACCTAATCTTCTAACTTCATCTTTAAATAAGTCTCTCAAGGGCTCAATTAATTTTAGTTTCATTTTCTTCGGTAACCCACCAACATTATGGTGAGATTTAATTTTTGATGTATGACTGCCTGTAGCAGATTTACTTTCAATAACATCCGGGTAAAGAGTTCCTTGTGCTAGATATTCTATTCCTTTTATTTTTCTAGACTCCTTCTCGAATATTTTAATAAATAGTTTCCCGATAATTTTTCTTTTTTTTTCGGGATCACTCACATTTTTCAGCTTATTTAAAAAAAGAGAGGAATGGTTAACTAATTTTATATTAATTTTATATCTCTTTTTAAATAAATTATATATATCCTCAAATTCATTTTTTCTCATCAATCCTGTGTCCACCATTACACATACTAGGTTTTTTTTAAAAACCTTGTTTATAGCAAGAGCTGTAACGCTGCTGTCAACTCCGCCTGATAAAGCACAAATAATTTTTCCTTTATTATTAATTTTTTTAAAATTTTCTATTATTTTTTTTTTGTAATTTGAAGTTTTCCAATTTTTTTTTGTTTTACAAATTTTGAAAACAAAATTTTTAAGGAGTATTGATCCTCGATTAGTATGACTAACCTCAGGATGAAACTGTATTCCAAATATATTTTGGTTTTTATTTTCGATTATAGCAAATTTTGAATTGGAGCTTGAGGCCAATGTAAAAAAATTTTTTGGTATTTGTGTAATACTGTCTTGATGACTCATCCAAACTTCGTTTTTTTTCTTGATATAAAAGTTTTCAGTAATAGTTGAATTTTTTCTTTTTTTAATTTGAGTTCTTCCATATTCTCTTTTTTTTGTATTAGATTTTATTTGACCGCCAAACACTTTCGTTATTAATTGTAATCCGTAACAAATTCCAAGTATTGGAATATTTAATGTAAAAATTTCTTTAGGTATTTTGGGAAATTTTTTTCTTGTAACTGTTGATGGCCCACCTGAAAAGATTAAACCGGTAACATTTTGTAAAGCATTTTTTTTAATCAATTCTTTTGGCCCTACTATCTCACTGTAAACTCCAAAATCTCTTATTCGTCTAGCAATTAGCTTTGTTACTTGCGAACCAAAGTCTATTATTAAAATTTTATTCTTTGCATGATCAATGTTCATCTATCCGGGTTGTAAATTTTTTAATTTTGTATTTAACTCTTTTTCTTTTCCACAAAAATTTTTACAAATTTTCATTAAAGTATTAATCAAATTATTTGATTTTGAAAAGTCAGATTGCTTGATTTTTAAAAGTGCAAGTAGATAAATTGCTTCTTCGTTTTTTGGATTAAGTAAAATAACTGTATTTAAATTTTGCTCTTCAAATTTTTCATTATTTTCTAATTTATAAATTTTTGCTAAATAAAGATAAGATTTTTCACTTTTTGGATTAAAAACTATATCTTGTTGGAATTTGAATTTAGATTTATCAAAATTTTTTTTTAAGAAAAGTTTTTTTCCTTCATCAAAATAATTTTTTTTTGCATCAACGTTGCTAGTAATTGAAATGCTAAATAAAAATATAATTAAGATAAATTTTATTTTTTTCATATTTTATAATTATTTCCATCGTTTGTTACGTCTACATTATGTACCATACTCTCATAAAATCCAGCTTTTGTAATTTTTACAAATTTAGATTTTTTTTGAAGATTTTTAATATCTTTTGCTCCAATATATCCCATAGAGGACTTAAGTCCCCCTTTGAGCTGATATAAAATTTTATTCACTTTCCCTTTGTAAATTACTCTTCCCTCTACACCTTCGGGTACAAATTTTGATCTATCCTTGTAGTTTTTTTGAAAGTATCTCCCTGATGATCCATCCATCATTGCGCCAATAGAACCCATGCCTCGAAAAGACTTGTAAAATTTATTTTTATACTTAAATTTTTTTCCAGGACTCTCTTCGGTACCGGCAAAGACTGATCCCATCATCACGGCGTCTGCTCCGGCAGCAATTGCTTTTGCCGCATCACCTAGAAATTTTACACCCCCATCAGATATTATTTTCACTTTTTTATTTTTGGTAATTCCTTTTTTCACATCAATTACCGCACTTATTTGCGGAACACCTATTCCAGAAACAATTCTGGTTGTGCAAATTGATCCAGGTCCGATTCCAACCTTAATTATATCTGCACCTTCATTTGCGAGTGCTTTAGCCGACTCCGATGTAGCAATATTGCCTGCGCAGATAGGTATTTTTTTTGATATTTTTTTAATTTTTTTAAGTGTTGTTAAAACTTTTTTACTGTGGCCATGAGCGGTATCTATCACCAATAAATCAACTCCGTTTTCCAATAATTTATTTGCCCTTGAAATATCATCATCAGCAGTTCCAATAGCGGCTCCTACAATAAGTTTTTTGTTTTTAACTTTTAAAACTTCATGACATTGCCGTTTTATGCTTAAATTTCTATGAATAATACCAAGACCTCCTTCTTTGGCCATTGCAATTGCCATTTTTGACTCTGTAACGGTATCCATTGCTGAAGATATGAAAGGTATCTTTAAATTAAGGTTTATGGCTAATGAAGTATTTACAGAGGCTTCGCTTGGTAAAATTGATGAAAATTGAGGAACAAGAGTTACATCATCAAAGGTTAAGGATTCTTTTAGTATTGCCATATACTTTTATATACAATTTTATAAATTTATAAAGCATTTAATCCGACGCAGTGTATATATGTTTCCTTTGATTCATGTCTGCTTGATTTAGGTTTAAAAAAATTTATTTTTTTGAAGTTCTTTTTTGCAACACGTTTAACCTCTTCAAAATCCTCGCCCATAAATAGTTTTGAGATTACCACACCATCTTTTGTTAAAACATTTTTCGAGAAATTAAGAACTTCTAAGCATAATTGGTTAGTTCTTATACAATCTAGACTTTTATTCCCCGTTGTATCGGCTGCCATATCTGACAAAATCACATCAATATGCGAATCAAAGTATTGTGATATTTTAGATTTTAAATTTTCATCTAAAAAATCCCCTTTTATTAAATTTACACCATTTATTTCTTCAACTATTTTTTTGTCGACCCCTAAAATTTTTCCATCTTTATTTTCTTTTTTAACTACTTGGCACCATCCTCCTGGGAATGATCCAAGATCTATTAAATTAATTCGATTTTTTAAAAATTTAAATTTATTGTTTAGTTCAATAAGTTTAAAAGCCGACCTAGATCTGTAACCTGAACTTTTTGCTTTTTTAAAAAAATGGTCCTGATAACTTTTGTTATCCATTTTTGAAATTACAAAATATCTCTTTGATCTTCTTCATCAATTTGGTTTTGAACACTCTTCAATTTAGACTTATAATTATAAATACTGAATGGAATTAATGTTAAATATAATAGGCAACAAATAGCCATTGTCTCATAAGTAAACTGAATTATAGAAACAAAAAATAGTGCAAGACCTAATAAAAGGAATAATGTCATTTGTCTTTGAACTACAATTTTTTTGAAAGAAAAAGTTGGTATTTTACTAATTAAAAGTATTGATGATAAAACAACTAAGAAAGGACTTAAATTTTTTATCTCAAAGAATGAGCTAAAACTTGATAATTCATACATGACTGGAAAAAGAACAAGACAGCCGCCTGCTGGCGAAGGAATTCCTTGAAAGAAATTCATTTTCCATTCTTCATTATCCTCGAACTTAGTCAAATTAAATCTTGCAAGTCTTAAGACGCAACAAACAGAGAATAACAAAACAATGAGCCAGCCAATTCTACCAAACTGGTTAAGCTCCCAAAAATAAATTACAAAAACTGGAGCTATTCCAAAACTTACAAAATCTGTTAGTGAGTCTAGTTCTTTACCAAATTCAGATGTTCCTTTTATCATTCTCGCAACTCTTCCATCCAACCCATCTAATATTGCTGCGATGACAATAAATAATACAGCTAAATTAAAATTTCCATCCATAGCAAATTTAATTGAGCTAATACCTAAACATACTCCAATAAGTGTGAGAACACTTGGAAGAATATGTCTCGTCTTATTCACTGAAACCACTTTAAATTTATTTTTTTTTTGCATTTATTCTCTTGCTATTAAACTTTCGCCTGCAATAACATTCTGACCAACTTTTACCATGATTTTTCGTTTATTGAAGTATAAATCAACTCTACTTCCGAATCTAATCATTCCAATTCTATCCCCCTGTTTAATTTCTTGTTTTTTTTCAGTTTGAGTAACAATTCGTCTCGCTATTAAACCAGCTATTTGAACAACTACTATATCCTCCTGTGTTTTAGTGTTTTTAATTTTAAAATAGTTTCTCTCATTTTCTTCGCTAGCTTTATCTAAGGATGCATTTAAAAATTTACCAGGTTTATAAAAAATATCTTCAATTTTACCATTTGTCGGAGATCTGTTCACATGGCAATTAAAAATATTCATAAATATACTTACACGTGTGAAAGTTATATTTTCAAGACCTAATTCTATCGGTCCCTTAATCTCAGAAATTGTAGAAACGACTCCATCTGCTGGACTAACAAGATAATTATCATCGTTGATTATTGTTCTTTCGGGATCTCTAAAAAAGTAATAAACCCATATAGTGATTATAGTAAAAATAAATCCAAAAAAATCAGAAATTGACCATAAAATTAATGTAACAATTACAGATATGGCTAAAAACTTATACCCTTCTTGGTGCAGCTTTGGAAATATTTTTTCAAGCATCATAATTAATTATTTGATAATCATTAGGTAATATGTATAAAAATTTTAAATTATCAAATTAAATTTATATTATGTCTAAAATTAAAGT
>MDTG01079605.1_pt1 | contig 25912 bp, 23 predicted proteins | sample 811421 | NCBI WGS metagenome assembly MDTG01 (sample SAMN05326645, study PRJNA326480) | marine metagenome | isolation source: seawater | place: Pacific Ocean: South East | collected 2011
AAATATAATAAATAATATTATACTTATTATACATAATATGCCTCCAAAATTTTATAAAAAATCTATTAAATCTAACGAAATTAAGTCTACAAATTTATCTTATGCAAAATATTTAATTATTGTCGAATCTCCATCAAAATGTGCAAAAATAGAACATTTTCTTGGTAGTGATTATAGTTGTATAGCATCAAAGGGACATTTAAGAACTATAAATGGTTTAAAATCTATAGATACAAAAAAAACATTTGCGCCTACGTTTTCAATTATTGAAGATAAGCGAGAACATATTAAAAATATGGAAAAAATTATTAAGAAGTTCTCGAATGAGAATATTCTATTAGCAACCGATGATGATAGAGAAGGTGAAGCCATAGCTTGGCATATATGTGATATTTTCAATTTACCTTTATCTACTCCACGTATTATATTTCATGAAATTACAAAAGATGCTATTATTAAATCGATAAAAGAACCTACAGTAATTAATATGTCATTGGTTTTTGCACAACAAGCAAGACAAGTTCTCGATATTATTGTTGGATATAAGATTTCTCCCTATTTATGGACACATTTATATAACAATAAAGATAATTCTTTATCTGCAGGAAGATGTCAAACTCCAGCATTAAGACTAATATATGAAAATGAAAAGGAAAAAGATGATGATTTAAATAAAAAATATAAGATAACAAGCAACATGACAGAACGTAAATATACTTTCAATTTAACTAAAAATATAGAGAGTGAGGAGAACCTACTCATATTTTTAGAAAAATCGAAGGATTTTAAGCATATTTTATCTGTAGGTTCTCAAACTACTATTAATAAAAGTCCTCCAAAACCATTTAGTACATCAAGACTATTGCAAACCGCCAGTAATCAATTGCATATGTCCCCGAAAGAAACTATGTCTTTATGCCAACAATTATACCAAAATGGATATATTACTTATATGAGAACTGAAAGTTCACAATATTCAAAAGATTTTTTAGAAAAGATGAAATTATATACACAAAAAATTTATAAAAATGAAAAATATATAGGTGATTATTCTAAAATTATTAATACCAACAGTGAAAATCCACATGAAGCAATTCGTTCCACACAAATTGAACTCAAAACTATTCCTAATTGCGAGAACAATCGGTTATCTACATTATATAGACTTATTTGGAGAAATACAATAGAAAGTTGTATGTCAACTGCTGTTATTCAAAATAGAAATATTCTAATTTCTGCACCATTAGAACATGAATATAAATTAACATTAGAAACACCTATATTTTTAGGATGGAAAATTGTTCAAACCAATTCTGATATTACTGACCAACAAAATAAAATTTCTTCTGAATTACTATATTTTCAAAATCTATGCTCCCAGAAAAACCCGATTTTATGTAATGAAATTAATTGCGAATTAACTGTTAGTTCTAATCATAGCTATTATACTGAAGCAAGTTTAGTTAATAAATTAGAATCATTAGAAATTGGAAGACCATCTACATATTCATCTATAGTTGAAACTATTAAAGAAAGAGGATATGTAGTTAAAATGGATACTCCTGGTTATAAAATTACTTGTAATAATTATATTTTAAAAAATAATGTAATTTCTAAAAAAATAGAGGAAAAAACTTTTTGCAGTGAAAAAAATAAATTAATAATTCAATCCATTGGTATTTTAGCTTTGGAGTTTTTAACCAAATATTTTGACAAAATATTTTCATATGAATATACGAAAAATATGGAATCAAAATTAGATTTAATTTCAAACAAAGAAATTTTAGATTGGTCAACAATTTGTAAAGAATGTTATAATGAATTAAAAGAATTAGCAAAATCAACCAAAAATATTGCAAAAAATTCTTATAAAATTTGCGATGGATATGAATTTATTTTTGAAAAATATGGTCCAGTTATAAAACATACTTTAGAAGATGGTGCTATTGAATACTTACCTGGAAATAAGGAGTTAGATATAAACATTGAGAACCTGAAAAATAATGTATATAAATTAGATGAATTATTGGACCCAGGTTCTCGATGTCTTGGAAAATATAAGGACCATGATTTGTTTTTAAAAAATGGTAGATACGGTTATTATGTTGAATGGGATACAAATAAAGAAAGTATTAAAGGGTTAAAAATACCTATTGATAAAATAAATATTGAAAATATTACTGAATTTTTAAATAATAAAACAAGTCCTGAAAATAAAACTGTATTACGTGAATTAAATAATTCTATGTCTGTTCGTAAAGGAAAATATGGTGCTTACGTATTTTATCAAACTAAAGATATGAAAAAACCCAAGTTTTTAAATATTAAAAAATGTCCTCATGGTTTTTTAAACTGTGAAGCTGAAACATTAATTGAATGGCTATGTAATGAATATAGTTTACCTATTTCATAATATTTTTCTTATAAATGCGTATAAAAACAATTGTTATGTTCTCTATAAATAGAATATAACAACTATGAAATTTTATGAAAGTTCATTTGAAGAATATTTGCATTCTAATCAAGAATATAATATTCATCCTGAATTAGATAAAATATATAAAAAATTACCTATGAACATACATAAATTAGAAAATATTATTATTTATGGTCCATCCGGTATTGGAAAATACACACAAGCTTTAAAAATTATTCAAAGATATAGTCCATCCAATTTAAAATATGAAAAAAAAATTATTGCAAATACAGAAAAGCAAGTTTATAAATATAAGATGAGTGATATTCATTATGAAGTTGATATGTCAATGCTTGGCTGTAATTCAAAATTAGTATGGCATGAAATTTTTTCTCAAATTGTTGATATTGTTTCTGTTAAAAATGTAAAAGTTGGATTTATATTATGTAAAAATTTCCATTTAATTCATTCCGAATTACTTGATATTTTTTATAGCTATATACAACAATATAATCATTCACAAACAAATATTTTTTTAAAATTTATACTAATTACAGAACATGTTAGTTTTATACCAAATAAAATTATCAATAATTCTCAAATACTCAATATTAGTAGACCATCAAAAGAAAAATATTATCATATTTCCTTAACACAAAACAACTGCACTATCCCTTTATCCAATGAAGAAATTATTACACGTATTTCAAATTATAAAAATATAACTAATGGAAAAAATAAAAATATTCTTGGATTAATTAATTCTATTGATACAAATGGAATTACTAATATGAAAGAACTTAAATCATTTAACTTATTATATGGAGATAATGAAAAAATTCAAGAATTACCTAATGACCATTTCAATATAATATGTAATAAAATTATTGAAAACATCATTATTGAAAAAGATATAAATTATATTGAATTAAGAGATAATCTATACGATATACTTACCTATAATCTTGATGTAATCGAATGTATTTGGTATATATTATCTTATTTAGTGGTAAATCAACATTTAGATAAAAATGATATATCTGACATATGTATTAAAACTTATGAATATTTCAAATATTATAATAATAATTATCGACCCATATACCATTTAGAGAGTATATTCTTTTATATAACAATTAAAGTCCATTCATTAAATGAATTATAAAAAAGCATGTAAGATTTTACAATTTGAAAAAAATGATATTATTAACGAAAGCACTATTAAAAAACAATATCGAATGTTAGCTTTAATTTATCATCCTGATAAAAATAAAGGAGACTATGCAACTGAAAAATTTCGTGAAGCAAATGAAGCATATGAATATTTACTGAAATATGAAGGTTATATGGATACAAATAATATTTTTACAGAAGATTTTAAAGAAAATATTTTTTCAGACAATACTTATTCTTTTATTTTATTTAAATTTTTAAATTCTATATCAGAAGATAATGGAAATAATGTAATGAATACTATCATTAATAAACTAACTACTATATGTGAAGATAAAGCTATGGATTTATTGAATAATTTAGATAAAAACACTTTAATTAAAGTTTACAAATTACTTTCAAAATATAAAGAAGCTTTTCATTTTAATAATAATTATATTGATAAAATTAAAGATTTGGTTATATCAAAAACTGTAAATGATGAACGTATTATATTAAATCCTTCATTAGAAGACTTAATAGAACAAAAACTATATAAATTAAATTATCGTGAAAATATTTATTATATTCCTTTATGGCACCATGAGGTTGTTTATGATATTTCTGATAATGAATTATATGTTTCATGTGAACCAAATATACCTCAAAATATGAAAATAGATGATAAAAATAATATATATATTAATGTTTCCTATCCATGTAAAGATATGTTTGAACAAGATATTATATACATAGATTTCTGTAATAAAAAAATACCTGTATACACAAAAAATTTACATATTAAACATAAACAAACTATTCGATATGCAAATCATGGTATACCAACAATTACATCTCAAGATGTATATGATGTATCAAAATTAAGTGATATTTTTATTAATATTACTGTAATAACATAAAATATTAATTTAGTTATTATATATATATGGATATAAACGAGCAATACTATTCATCACTATTAAGTTTGAATGCTTGTATAAATGATACACCCAGTGATAAAACTAATAATAAAAAAGATAATAAAAAAGATAATACAAAAAATAAAACTCCAAAAAATAACAAAGACAACAATGATACTTTTACATTTATTGATTTATTCTCTTAATAAAGCTATATTATAATATTTATATAAAATATAATAATGTCAACAAGAAAATCACCAAAGAATAAACATAATTATACAAAAAAAGAACCACGACGTTCATCTTCAACTAATACTATTTTAGCGTTATTAAATCCTGGTTATTCAGAACAGCGTAATGAAAAAAAAAAAGAAGAAGATAATATACTTCGTGAACGTAAATTAATACGTGATATTAAAGATAGTATTAAAAAAATACAAAAAAATAATGATAAAAGAAAACAGGATATTGCACATGCTGAAATAAATAAAAGTAATATCCGTTCATTATTTTATGGTGATAATGATAATGATGATGATGATAATGATGATGATGATAATAGAACTTGGAAAACTGTAGAAGGTTCTGGTATTAAATTAAAAAAAAAACAAAAACCTAATAAAAGTAAAAAAATTTTATATAAAAAAAAATCTAAAACAAATTATGGTCGTTCGATTACCTATAAAAAATAATTTTAAATATTTGGTATTTGTTTTTTAATATGATAATGATTAAGAACTAATTTATTATTATCTTTATCGTCAACCACAGCAGCTATTTCTGGTGTTGAGTATACTTCTTGATACAATTTTATTTTATTATTTATACCATATTCATGAACATATGTATGCATATTTTTGCAAATTAAACGAAATTTATCAATTAAATCTAAATTATTTATATGATATATATTATGTAATCCTTTATAAATGATTTGACATTTTGGAACACAACCAATAAAACCTTGAAATATTGTTCCTGGAAAATAGGACGAATTTACTGAAAAATATTCATAATCCTTTACTATTTCATTTATATCACATTCTATCATTGCATCTGTATCAAAATATACACCACCTTTTACATATAAATAATAATAACGGAATAAATCTGCACGATGTTCTCCATAATTAAATGAAAAAAACTTCTGTATTACATTAGGAAACTCTGGTATAGGATTTAATGCAAAAAACTGAATTACTTCCATATCATCAAAATGGTTATATTCCCATCCATTTGACCTTAATTTTATCATATCTATAATATATTTTTCTGGTTTTTTTCGAGATGTTTGCACAATTTGTTTTGGAATTAACATTTGTTTATTACATTAAAATATTTTTAAGTTTCATTTTTATTAAAAATATTTTTTATTTTTATAATTTACTTTTTACGATTCTTACGAGTCTTTCTATTTGATTTTCCACCAAAATAATCTCCTACATATTTTTTTACTTCTGGGTGTGCACGTTGTATCAATGGTCGCCCGTCTTTAGTTTTTCCTTTTTCAATTACTTCTTTAATTCGTGATTCCATAATAGGTTTTATTAATTTAGAAATTTCTGTGAAACCATGTTGATTTGCTATATCAAGAGCCGTTCTATAAACGCCTTCTTCCTCGGCTTCTTCATTTGTTGTTAAATCAATATTAATATTTGGTTGCTTTAATAACAATTTTACAATTCTTAAATCTTCTTGACCTGGTGATACCTCCATCATTGTTAACATAAGAGGTGTCCAACCATAAAAATCTTGAATATTTACATCTGCTCCTTTACTTAATAACAATTCAACAATATCATAATTACCCATTTGCACTGCATCCATTAATGGTGATTTATTTTCATTATCTATAGCATTTATATCAGCCCCCTTTTCTATTAATAACTTTACTATTCTGGTGCTTTCTTCATAACTATAAATAGCCACGTTAAGAGGATTTCCTTTATTAACATCAGCACCAAATTCTATTAATAAATTAACTATTTCGAAATTGTGCTTTGCACATGCTTGAACTAATGGCAACCTATCTCCACTATTTATATCAGCAGATACTAATGTATCCATTATATCTTGAATATTTTCGAATCTTATAGCGTTAAATAACCTTTCATTTTTTGAAATTTGTAAACATAACGGTTTTATATTACTTCTACATACAGGGCAACCTATAATATACCCATTCCTTTGTGTATTGCACCAAGTTTGGATACATTTAGTATGAAATGTATGATTACATTTTGTAGTTATAATTGACCCAATTCTTAAATCTTCTGTGCATATTGGACAAACATCTTCTTCTAAAACACCCCCTATTTGTTTTTTTGTACAATTTTGTTTTTCCACCCGTTTATTATTTTTACGAGTTTTCATTTATATAATAGAGATATAAAATGTTTTATTTATTTGATACAGCAATAAAAAAGTGGCAATTACCACTTTTTTATTTTTATTATTTACTTTTTACTAATTGTTTTTATGATTTTACGTTTTTACCAGTTGTTTTTACTATTTACTTTGATTAATGTTTTTTATTTATATTTACATTTATGCGGCTGCTACCTTCTTCTTAACTACCTTCTTCTTTGGAGTTGGAGCTGGTTCATCTTCTGGTTGTGCAGTTGCCTTCTTAACTACCTTCTTCTTTGGTGCGGGTGCAACTGGTTCTGGTGTGCTAATCTCAACAGTGTCTTCTTCGTCGCTACTATCCTCAACCTCTACACTCTTTGGTTGAGTTTCTTCTTCTTCTTCTGCACTGTCATTTTCATAATTCGTTGTCTTTTCCATAGTTTCCAATTCATGATTAGAGAGGGTAATATGACACTTACCATAGACACTTACCACTTCACGGGGCTTAACTACTACTTGGTTAACCTTCCAAGTCAATCCCCAACCCTTTCCACCAAACCAAAGACCACCACATTGCAATACACATGCAACATTACTCATCTTTGGAACAAAATCCATAGGTGTTAGATTTTCATTATCACTTGGAAAGATACGATTCTGTTGAGTATCATAAATTTCAATACCCCACTTATTATTATAATTTGGAACACGAGCACGAATTGAAGGTGGCTTTGATGGGTCTACCTTCTTCGTAAGCTTATCCTTGGTATACTTCAAAAATGGAAAGAAATTATGCTTGACTACTTCGCGAGAAAGGTCCTCCCCAAACCATGCATCGCTATACTTAACTGCATCATCCAAAATCTGACTTTCAAACTTCTTCAACTTTTCCAAAAAGTTGTCAGTTCCTTCACTTTTATAATTCTCATTAGGAAAATTGAGAGACATACTAAACTTACCATCTGATTCACCCTTATCATCTACAAAATCTGCAATACCCCATGTCATCATTAGTGGTGTTGACAGATGCAATGCACGGTTAGACTGTGTGCTAATAACTGTAATTGACTTTGAACCACGGTCATTAACCTTAGGTTGCATATAACGGATACAGGAAGTATCCCAATCGTTGACGTTCAATACAATAGGAGTAGAAGGCTTTGACATTATTAATAAACAATAACTAATTGTTATAGTATATACTGCCAATTCTTTATATCAATTTTATTTTGTACTTTATCAAAAATACCAATATTATTTGCATTTTAGCTAACAAATATATTTTAATACGTTCTCTAATATATATTGATAATTAATTATATAAAAATATATACTGATATATAAATTATATGAATATTTCTAAAAAAAAAGTAGATAACTTTATATTAACATATGATGAATATTTTAATAATAATATTACACTGACTTCGCTTAAAAATAATATATTAAAAGATGCATGTAAAAAATACAAGTTAAAAGTTGGTGGTAAAAAATCTATATTAGCTGAAAGGCTAACCGAATATTTTCAAAAAATTAAACATGTATTACTAATTCAATCTATTATTAGAATGAAAATAGCAAAAAATTATACATTATACCGAGGTCCTGCAATTAAAAACAGAGAACTTTGCAATAATAATACTGATTTTGTATCATTAGAACCTATTAATGAAATACCTTTCGAATATTTTTTCAGCTATACAGATAATAATAATTTTACATACGGATTTAATATTGCATCACTTATAAATATATTAAGACATACAAGAAAAATAGAAAATCCATATAACCGTTCTATTATTGTTAACAAACTTAAAAATGATATTATCAAAATATATAATTGTTCATATATTATTAATGACGATTTTAAAAAGAATAACAAATTCTTTTATAATAATACCCATGTTCATAATACTATTAGAAGACGTAATATTCATAGACCTATTCCTATAATTAGCACAGTTGATAACTATAACCCACGTATTATACATATTAACATAAATAATAACTCTCAAGCTGCAAATACTGGTATGTCAGAAGAACTTAATCAACGATTAGAAATATTACAGAATGTTAGAGAACTTTCAATAAATGATAGAGTTGAAAGATTATTTGTAGAAATAGATAGTCTGGGCAATTATACAAATAGTTCATGGTTTAACAGTCTAACACATATTCAATATGTTCGTTTTTATAGATGTTTATTTGATATATGGGTATACAGAGGACAATTATCTGTAGAAATCAAACGTCGAATTTGTCCATTTTATGAGCCTTTTGATGGAATTTTTCCAAGACATATATACCACGATATTATTACAAGTGAACAAATTAAAAAAGCTTGTATAATTGTTATGGAAAATTTAATATATTCAAGTGTCGATATAGAATATAGAAAAATAGGTGCATTACATTCGTTAAGTGCTCTTACTGTAGTTAGTCATGGAGCAAGACGCTCATTACCTTGGTTATACGAATCTCTTCTATAAATCATTTTTTTATAAATTATTTTTTTTTTAATTATTCAAACCGTAATACATTTGCAATTAATATATAATTATTACAATTTATATATTTATTGGTATAAATTACTTAAAAAGATACCCTATTATAATGTATATAAGCCAGAATGGTAAGAAGTTCAAAGCCCGAGAAGACCACAAAGACCCCCAAGAAGAAGGTTGCAGAGCCTGCTGCTCCCGCACCTGCCCCCGCCCCTGTAGTTAATGAGATGACTGCAGTTGAGCCACCCGCCGCACCCAAGGATGCATTTGACTTGGTTAGCCAAAGAATGACTGATTTTAGCGCCAAGCTCCAACAAATGATTGGACTATTCTCCACAGTCAAGAATGATTTCAAGACCCTTGAGAAGGCTGTCTCCAAGGAGATGAAGATTGCCCAGAAGGCAAGTGCCAAGAAGCGTGCAAATAATGGAAACCGTAAGCCCTCTGGATTTGTTAAGCCCGCTCGCATTAGCGACGAGCTTGCTACATTCCTCGGTAAGGAATCCGGAACTGAAATGTCAAGAACTGATGTTAGTAAGGAGATCAATGCTTATATTGTAAAGCACTCTCTTAAGAACAAGGATAATGGTCGTATTATCCATCCCGACGCCAAGCTTACCAAGCTTCTCAAGGTAGCAAAGGATGATGAACTTACTTTCTTCAATCTTCAACGCTACATGAAGCCCCACTTCGCAAAGGCTGGAGATGCCTCCGCTTAAATAAAAATATAACTCAAATAAAAATGTTGTAAAATAAATAAAAATATAAAATACCACACATTTTGACTATATTAAACAATACTAACATTATAATAAAAATTATAGAATTATTTTTATTATAACCATAAATGATATAAATGTAATTACCTGTTTTTATTATTGTTATAATGAATAATTCATTATATGAAAATAATTATACTAATATAGTTGAACCTAAATATGGAATTAAACGTGATACTGCACAAGATGAGATTCTTACTAATAATATTACTAATACTCATATGTATTCTATTGATAGTAGTATACGCATAGATATGACAAATTATAATACTTATAGTATAGATCCTATTGGTTGCAAAGATGCGGATGATGCATTTTCTATATACACTAAAAATGATAAACTATTTTTTGCTATACATATTGCAGACCCTACTGAATATATAGATTTAAATTCAGAATTATGGTTTGATATTATAAGACGAACTACCACCAAATATCCTTCAAATAGAGAACCTATTCATATGATGCCCAAAAAAGTATTAGAACTTTCAAGTTTGCAAGGAAGTATTAATGGCGATATTAAAAAAGCTATTACTATATTAACTGAAATAGATACCGCTACATACAAACCTATAAACGAAATTAAATTATTATTTACAAATATATTTGTTAAAAAAGAAAATGCTTATAGTTATAACGACGCAGCCCTTGTGTGTAATGATATTGATGCATTCAATATAGGATTAAAAATTAGCGAATACTTCAAAATAAATCGTTCATTAAAAACAAAAGGTATCAAATTAAATGAAGTTTCTACTGCATACCCTATTTATGAAGAAAATAATGTATATTTATATGAAGATTCCAAGCAAGAACAGTTAATGAAACAAATGATTGCGGAATTTGCTATTTTTGCCAATTCTTTCGTTGGTGAATATTTAAAAATAAATTTAAATACTGGTATATTTAGAACTTGTATTGCAAATGAATGGCTACAAACTATTTATAATGAAATATCTGGCGAAGAATTATTACAAGAAATTATAACTAATGGTATACGTGCTGATTATATGTCTAATGTAGAATCACATGATTTGGTCGGAATGCCAGAATATTGTCATTTTACTTCACCTATTCGTCGTTTATCTGATTGTATATGCCATTACTTATTAAAATATATTTATTTTAAACCTAAAAATTATATTATTCCTTTTTCTGAAATACTATTAGAACAATTAGCTGCAAAATGCTTAAAAATTACACGAATTGATAAAAAAACTCAATATTTAGATATTAAATTTCGTTTATTGCAAGTTATGGATAACATGCTCTTTAAAAATAAAAAAATAGATATTGAATATTATATTACCAGTTATAGTGGATTATTTTTGAATATTATTATTTGTAAAATAGATAATTTTCATGTCCATATGTCGTATACATTACGTATTACTAATTATTTAAAAAATGTAAATATTAAAGAAAAACACGTTTTAAATATTACTCATGTTAATTGTTTTACCAATTATGATGAAAATACTATTCCAGAATTAGATAAACACATATTGGGATAAATAAATAACGCAGTAATATGTTTATAGAATAAGATATATAAACATATTTATTAATTATCTGTATATTAATGTCAAATAATATTGAAGAACGCATACATTCGTATGTTAGAGAAAATAAACCTTATGTTTGCATATTAACTCCTTGTTATGGGTCAGTATGCTATGTAAATTATGTATATTGTCTATTGAGGACTAAAGAAGTATTTGAACATTTTAACATTAAACTTAAAATCGAATTCTGTAAAAATGATAGTTTAGTTTCCAGAGCTCGAAATAATTTAATTGCAAAAGCTATGGCTCATACTGATGTTACTCATATTATGTTTATTGATAACGATATTACATGGGACCCCATTAATATAATTAAGTTGATTATTGCGAATAAACCAGTTATTGGCGGTATTTATCCATTAAAAAATTATGATTGGGATAAAATTTTAAACAATAAAAATATATTTACTGAAAAAATAGAAAATAAAAATAAATCTCCTTTCCATGATGTGATTACTGACCGTGAAACTATTCAACACAATTTATTAAATTATAATGTTAATTTTATCAAAAATAAAATCGATATTCAAGAAAATGTTGCTGAAGTAAAACATGTTCCTACTGGATTTATGATGATTCAACGCAATACCATAGAAAAAATGATGGAAGCTTATACTTCAACCAAATATACTGATGATGTTGGCTTTTTAGAAGACCATGAAAATAAATACGCTTTTGCACTATTCGACTGTGGCGTTGAAGATAATCATTATTTATCTGAAGATTGGTTATTTTGCAATCGATGGAGTAGAATAGGTGGTTCTTTATGGATAGATGTATCTATAAATCTTTCACATAGCGGAATTGAAGATTATCATGGTAGTCTATTATCCACATTATTATAAATAAATCCTTCTTTTTGTAAAACTTTATATAACATATTTGTATCCGGACTCCCATTTTCTATAATAATATTTTTTGTAATAATATTGTATTCATCTATATCTAATTTAAATATATTATTTATTTCTTCTAATTCATGAATATCTATATTATATTGTTTTTTACTTGATAACCAATCATAAAAACTATCATCTATTATTTTTTCATTTTTATATTTATAAAATAAATTCATTATTTCATTAATCTTTACATTATTTGTTATATTATAATCTGTTCCATTTAATACCATTACCTTCTGAAATTCATCTACAGTCATTGATAATTCATTTAATATTTCTGCCGTATTACATTCTATTACAGTATGATTTATTAAACTTAAATTTCGCAATACTTTTGGACAATTATACATAAACATATCTGTATCATCACTTAAACACATATCTGCTTTACCCGACGATACCAAATATGAACAAATTGAATCTGCTTCGCCAGTTGATACATAATAATTTACTCCATAACTTTTTATTAACAATTGCACATTTTTTATATCTTCTTCTCTTAAATATGCCATTTTCCGCTTTAATATATCTAATTCTGCACGCAATTCTTTGCTATCTGTATTTTCATTTATTAATTCATTATACCTTTCATATGCTTCTCTTCGTTCTAACCGACGCTGTTTTATCGTTGCTGATTTTTGTAATGGCGGTTTTCCATCAAATACAAATAATGGTATTATATTATATTTTCTAAATATTGAAATCATTAAATAAACATTTTCTAATAAAGCTTCTTCACTCACAAATTTATATAAATATATTGATATATCTATCACTATTTTTTTATTTTCATACATTCTTAAATGTTGTTTCCTTATTGATTCTTTTGAACATATTGAACGTAAATATGTATTTAAATTTCGTATTCCCATTTATTATTTATAGTAATTATATTAGTTATTAATAACTATTTACTTATCAATTTTTTAATATATATTAAATATAACTATATCAAAAATGAAATTAAACTCTATTTCCAAAAAATTTTGTTTGGATGTTATTAATGACCTTATTAAACATGAAAATTCTTATAACGATATGATTCAAAATATTAATATATATTCAAAATCATTTAGTAATGATAATATTAATAATATTCCAGATTATGACCATTATCCAGATACCATTAAAAATAGTTTGAATAATATGTCCAAGCATATATTTACTTGTCCATTAAATATAGATTCCAGAAATATTCAATTACATATCATTTATAACTCAAATATTACCAATTATAAAAAATATATTATTAACATTATTAAACCCATTTTTTTATGGTTATCTTATGTCAGTAAACATTCAAATAAGCAATGTTCTCAAACTTTAAATATTTATTTATCTATGACACCCAGTTTAAAATTATTACCCTCATACAATACTATTATTAGCAGTAATAATGCTAATAGTGCTTTCACCTATTCATGCAAAACTAATAATACAATACATGTTTTTAGACAAGAAGAATGGTTTAAAGTTTTTATACACGAAACTTTTCATAATTTTGACCTTGACTTTTCTAAAATAGATAATAAATTTAGCGACAAATATGCTGCTGAAATTTTTCCTTTATCTATTGACTTTAGACTTTACGAAAGTTATTGTGAAACTTGGGCTACTATTATTAATTCTATATACATTTCATACCAGAATCTATATAAAAATAATACCTACAATGAAAAAAATTTTATCAATGAATTAACTAATAATTTAAATAAAGAATTAAACTTTTCTTTTTTTCAATGTAATAAAATATTACACCACTTTGGTATGAATTACTCTGATTTATTTGCTAATACTGAACAATCTATTTTTGCAAGAAATAACAAATATAAAGAAGATACTCCTATTATATCCTATTTCTTTTTTAAAACTATTCTTTTATTTAATGCTAATCTATTTATTAATTGGTGTATTAATACTAACAATAATACATTAAATTTTTCCAACACAAGTATTAAATTACATGATAAAATTATACTTTATGCAAATACCATTAAAAAATTAAGAAACGATGAATTTTTCAAACATATTGTATCTAAAAATAATGAATTTATTGAAACTAAAGATAAAAGAAATATTAATGATACTTTTTACTTTAAAACATTAAGAATGACCGCTAATAATCTTTTCCTGCAATAAAAAATAATAGGTTTCTACCCATTATTTTTTTATTTAATCAAAGACGATATAATCTTCTTTGTTTTTTTTATTTTTTTTCTTTCTTTTATTTTTTTCTTGTTCTGTTTCTCCTTCACATACTTCAGTTAAAGACGCTACGCATTCCTTATTTAACCCTATATCATAAAATTCATCCTTTTCTTTCTGACTTTTAAAAGATAAAACATACGATTTCATTGGATTAATTGTAAAGTAATAATCTACGTAGGTTTTTAATATGTTATCAGTGCCCTTTAATTCACTTACAATATCACTATACATATCTTCAAATTCGTGCTTGTCGACCTCCATTTCTAAAATAGGGTCTTGAATATCAGTAATTTTACTATTATTCATAATATCTTTCCAATTGGAATAGCCTTTAAACTTATACTCTTTCATATTGCCGATTATTATTAATTTTCGTGTTAACTCTCTGATTTTCATATTATTAATAATTGTTAGTTAATGATTTTACATACTTTTTTGGTATACTCAATTTTAAGCTATTTTTGTATATTTTTAAAATAAAGCACGTTCTCGGTTTTATTTTAAAGAAAAAATAAACAATTCATACATTCATACAATTTTTTATTTCTTCTTTGGTTTTTTTTTATTTCTTTTATTTTTAATGAGGGATATGCAATGTAGTAGTTCTTTGTAATACTGGTTTTGAAATACTATTAAATTCTGATATAATTGAATCACCACTTGAATTTAATTCATTTTCCACATCCATTGGTGCTATATCACTAATTGTATCTTGACGTTGCAAATTTGAAACTGGTGGGAAATGTAGAGGTGAATCTAAATCTTCTACTGTCAATGGAACAAATACTGAATCTACTTTCATTGCATTTTTATCTTCTGCATTATCCATTGTCTTATATTTTTCTAATTCCAACTTCAACAATCGAATCTCTTCATCCTTTTCCTGAAGCTTTTCTGTTAGAATCTTATTGTTTGCATATACTTGCTCAATATTTTGAGAATAATCAACATTTGATTCAATTGGCTTATGATTAATCTTAAACAGCAAATGTGCATTCTTATTATCATTACCATAAAATCCAAACTTACTGTATGAATGTTCATTCTCAAACCCATAATGACAATGCTTCCCTACTTTTTGTAAATTATTACGCATCATCTTTGTTTCATAATTATCATAAAGACACTCAAAATGAATAAACGCACATGTTTGTGGTGTCTTATAATTCGGGACTTCACGTGTTGCGAAGTCAATTCGCTTTACCTTACCTATACGCATACAATTCTCAATGTAATACTTCAAATACTTCGGCTCAAACCTCTTATACTCACCTGTTTCAGAAGTTTGAAAATACAAAGTTGGAGGAATAACCGGAACATACAAACTTGTATTTTCCGATTCATGCAATGGCATAACCAAGCACTCCTTATTCATATCAATTGGGAACATAGAACTGGAATCTGTCATAATTAAACTTTAAAATAACCTATAGTGTATATTAAATACGATACTTCTAATTTACTTACTTATTTTATAATCAATTTTATGCAAATTTATATATTTATTTACGTTCTCCAAAAAAAATGATTTGTTAATAATTACATTTATAATTTAACGACCCGAATCTTATGTTTAATTGGCATTATTATTGACTTTTTATACATATTACTCAACTTCACGCTCATCTTATCATGTAATTTCTGATACTCTGCCTTTCTCCGTATTTGTTCCTTCTGTTTATTCACTAATTGTTTTTCATATTCAATCTCTTTTAACTTTTCCTGCTGCAACATATCTCTTAACTGCTCTTTCTCTAATTTTATTCTCTTTAATCTCTTAACATACCAAACTGTTGACATTATAATATGATACGCCATCTTTCGGAAAAATGCATCTATTTTTATATCATCTGTTTTCATCGTCTTAAAACAAAGTATTGCCTTTACAATACACTCTCCTTTTGTTTTACTGTTTACTGTAGGATTTCCTTTTAACATATTAATTGTATTTAATAATGGATGCACTGTTTTTGTATCACGTTCCTCTCCGTTTTCATCTGTATATTTATAAACTACATAAGATGGAAACATGTCTGTAATAAAATCCTTTATTGCTCTCCTTTTTGAACTTACACTTTCACTTAATTTATTTATTACTATATTAAAATATAAATTTTGTAATTGTGTTATTGGCATACATTGATATAGATACGCTTTATCTAATAATTCTGGATATCTATCTAACGCTATTTTTGTCTTTGTATCATAATCTACATAACTATAGATTAGTCTCTTTAATTCTGCAGGAAATCTTAATAACCGTTTCATTATAATAATAATTTGTTTTATCATTATAATCTACTTTTTCATACGTCAATTTTATGCAATTTTGCGCCTTAATTTCATCAATGATTCGTCTACAACGGAATCTTTTCCTCTATGAAACTGCACCAATTTTGCTCGTTGAGTTTCCATTAATACCTTTTTCATATCTTGATTTTGTGTAAACTTTGCCTCTAATGCTCTTTCTCTTTCTATTATATATCTTGGTTCTAAACCAATTTCAAAAAAATCAGGGTCTACTTTAATTTCATTACTACGTAATTGTTTATTCTTATACATTCCTGTCTTACTGCCTGCTGCAATAGCTTTATCTATATTATTTGAAAACTCACTATTACCTTCTATTGAGAAATCCTTATAAAAATTTGGGAAACCCTTCTTGTATTGAGAACCTAAATAATAATGCATTACGCTACTCCATCGTAAACCATCTACAGTTATTGGCACCATCCATTGATCATCTAACTTTTTTCGCCAGTCTTTGATTTTATTTAAATCTTTATAATCCAACATATTTTGCTCATCTATTTTTTCACCAGAACCCTTTCCCGCTTTTGGTTTATTATCTGATTTCGAATGATACATTAATACTACCTTATTATCATATAAATCCTTTTGAATAAAATCTTCTTCATTTTCTGATGGTTTTCCCATATTTTCATCTAATCCTATATTCATTTTATATTTTTTAAAATCTTGTATCAAATAATATGGTCCTGCGTTTCTTTCCAAACATTTATTTACTATTAAAGTTTTTATATCATATGGTATCTCTTTAAATTTTAATACATTCTTTTTCTTATAAGTTATTAACCTATAATGATTACCTGTATATGAAACCATTATGTAATAATCTGGCTTAAAACTTTTTACTTCCTCTACATCACTATCATTTATTTGTCCACATTGCATTATTGCATCCATATCATTATTTGCATACGCCTCTTCTGATAATATTATTATTTTTATATTTAATATTTTTTCTAATGTGGTTATTGCCCATGTATCTCCCCAAAATCTATTTGATTTTATAAAATCACGAAACTTCTCTACATCATCTATATCTTTCATATCTTCGAACTCTTTTAATAATTCCTTTGTCTCTTTCTTATCATTTGATAATTGTTTATATAAATCTACCTGACCTTTGATTTGGTTCATTAACAATTCATTATCTTCTTTACTTATTGTCTGTTCTACTCGTTTCTTTAATGTTGTTATTTGCTTTTGCAATTCTTTCATTTGTCTTTCTTTATCTTTATATTCATTAAAAAAACTCAAATATAAATTTCTATAATTTTCATATATTTCTTCCGTTGCTTCCTTTGATACTATTGAACGTAATTTGTCTATAGTTGTATCTTTTCCTATCCCACGAAATGCATCACGCACCGTTGCAAATAAACAATCTCCTCCACCTTCATTATCTATAATATCAAATTGATTATTCTTTGTAAATTGTTCTATCCAAGTATTTCTTACACTTTCCTTATATTCTAATTTCTCTTTATCTGAACTCTTCTCATTCTCTTCTTCTAACAATGGCATTGATATGATATTATCATTCTCTTTAAATATTTTATCTTCTCCTTTTTCCAAATTATCTACGTTCTCTCTCTTTATTTCATCAGTATTTATTCTCATTATATCTTTATTATCATCTTCTACTATATCTGTTATATCTTCATAATCTACATTAGTTAATATATAATCTTCATTATCTATTACATCTACCTTCTTTTCTACTTTTTGATTTATTTTGTATTTTAATAACTCTTCCTTATTGATAAAAAATATAATTTCTCCTTTTTCTAAATCTATACCTCCATCGTCATCTATATTATTCAATAATTTATTACTATCTATTTCAAATATACCTATCCTTAATACTGGAGTATCGTTTATTATTAAATATATCGAAAAATATGTTATATCTTTATTTGCATACGTATGCTTTTCTTTACCTAATACAAATTCGATTTCTTCATCATGTAATTCACTTTCATACACTAATGTTGAATAATCTATATCTTCACTGTCTATACTTCGATTTTCATTATATTTTATTTCTTCTGGTTTTATTACAGAAACAACCATAATATCTATTATATAATTAGAATAAATATTATTAGGTAATTTACAAAATAATATATTTATTTATAAAGTTCAATTATATCCATATATTTAAAACGCATTCTTGACGAAAATCCTTCATATTCTTTTGATTTCATTTGTGAGTATGCTTTCATCTGGTCTATTAATTCATATTTACTTACTTCTTTCATTATTAAATCTTTTCCTTCTGTCATAAGAACTGATATATTTTCTGTAATTTCCTCATTTATATGTACAAATTCTTTTTCATTTTTTTGCAAATCTAATCGATTACGCAATTCTGTCATTATTTGAATTAATTCATTAAATGAATATATTTCTACTGGCACACACTTTATTATAAAAGTTAATATTGTTTTTCTCTGTTCATTTATTTTATTACTTACACAATATTTATCATAATCTTCATCTGGGTCATTATACTCAATATTATCAAGTAATTCATTATACATGTCCAAAAAACTACTATGATAATTTTCAAAATATATATGTCTTTCATTTAGTAAAATAAATATTTTTACATATAAATCTGTAAAATATCTATTATTTTTTATTACATCATTAAACCTGTCCATTATTTTATCATATTTTATTGATTCTTCATATTCCTCTAATTTTAATATACTATCTATACAATTTAATATAGATTCCTTTAAGTTATCGTAATTTGTAGATGATAATTTATTTAATATACCTCTAAATTCATCTAATAACTCTTCTATACCTTCTTTCTTTATTAGCTCGGTTGCTTTAAACTGTTCTTGTTTTGTCCATTTATATGGTTTTTCTTTCTTTACCAGTGGTTTGGGTTTTAAAGTTGTATCTATACCTAACTCTGCTGTTAACTTTTTTATATTATTTAGCGTTGATTCATCCAAATTAAATTCGATTAGTTGTTCTCTTATATCAGTATATTCTGTTAGTGTATACATTATAATTCACTTATCTATATTATAAATAACATAGATTTTATATACATTTAATTAATTTATTATTTAAAACATACATATAAAAACTTTTCTCTTTTTATATTATCTATGAAACCTCAAACTGATATATCAAATACAGATATTTCTAATATAGACACATCTAATATTAAAAATTGGGATGATTTAGACTTAAAAAACGAAATTTTACGCGGCATTTATTCATATGGTTTTGAACGCCCCAGTGATATTCAACAAAAAGCTATATTACCTATTATTAATAAAAGAGATGTTATTGCACAAGCACAATCTGGAACTGGTAAAACTGGTTCTTTCTCTATATCCGCATTACAACGTGTTGATTTTAACAGTAATGATTGCCAAGCCCTGATTATTGCACCTACCAGAGAACTTGTATTACAAATTTTCGGTGTTATCACTAATATCGGCACTTTCATTGATAAGTTAAATGTTAAAACTTTAATCGGTGGCACTTCGGTTAGTGATGATATTCATGAATTAAAAAATAAACCTCCACAAATTGTAGTTGGCACCCCCGGTCGCATTTTTGATATGATTAAACGCCGCAAATTAAATATTTATACTGTTAAATTATTTATGTTAGATGAAGCAGATGAAATGTTATCTGTTGGATTCAAAGACCAAATTCATACTATTTTTCAATATTTTAATGAATCTGTTCAAGTCGCAATATTTAGTGCTACTATGCCTAATGATATTATTGAATTATCTGATAAATTTATGATTAATCCCCATAAAATTGTTATGAAGGCTGAAGAACTTTCTTTAGAAGGAATTGAACAATTTTATATTGCAACCATGAATGATGAAGATAAATATGCATGGATTAAAAACATATTTAACAAAATTTCGGTTGCACAATGTATCATTTTTGTTAATGATGTTAAACGTGTAATTGACCTTACCGATGCTTTACAAAAAGATGGTTTTCCTGTTTGTTGTATACATAGTTCCCTTACTAAATCACAACGTGATGAAATTCTTACTGACTTTCGTAATATGAAATATAATGTTATGATTTCTTCTAATATTACTGCCAGAGGTATTGATATTCAACAAGTTAATATCGTTATTAATTTTGATGTTCCTAACAATGTTCATACATATTTACATCGTATTGGAAGAAGCGGAAGATGGGGAAGAAAAGGCACTGCTATTAACTTTGTTTCCAGACGTGATATATATACTATGCAAAAAATTGAAAAATACTATCAGATTTGTATTAATGAATTCTCTAATTAAACATTTTTTCGTTTAAATAATAAATTATTCTTATGATGAAATTATATCTATGAATATCATTTCATCTATCAAAAATTATTTATCGCCTAATCAAGACATTTCTATGAATAATTCGGTAGATAATACTATTAATGATGTTATTATTGATACTACATTTAAATTACCCATTGAATATTTAGACAATAATGATATTAAAACTTTACCCACACATGTTTCCAATGACCTTGAATTAATTCTTACCCCTGAACCTGACGATAAAAATATGTATGAACATCTATTTAATCCTACTAATGTATTTGCAAAACAATTACTTTCTGCATGGAATAATAAATATACTACAAACACTCATTTTCTCAAAGATTCACAAAAAATTATTCAGAATATGAATTTATATAAACAAAACATTAAGTCTAACGTTGACCCTGAAGAAATGTTAACTATTTGGAAAAACACCAAACAAAATAATATGTTTTGCGAAAAATATAACTATCTTGACTGGGATATGCTTAAACACTTAAATTATTCGTCTTCTTTTTTACAAATTTTATCATGTATTAATATATTATCACCTGTTATTAGCTTTTTACTACCATTTTTATTACTTATATTTCCCTTTATTATACTCAAAATTCAAGGTGTATCTATTACAAGTGATATTTATGTAGAAACCCTTAAACTTGTCGCAAAAAATCATTTCATTGGAAAAATGCTTTTTAATTCTTCCAATATTAACTGGGAAAAAATGATTTATATTTGTTTTACTATTGGTTTGTATATTTTCCAAATATATCAAAATATTACTACATGTCGTCGTTTCTATAATAATATTATTAATATTAACAAAGACCTTGAATATCTTAAAGAATATACGAATCATTCTATTAATTCTATGGAACAATTTATGCAAATCACTCAAAATTACCACACTTACACACGATTTAACGAGAACTTATTCCAAAATATTAATTCTTTATATGAATTAAAAATTCAATTGGATAATATTGACTCATTTAAATTATCATTTAATAAGTTCATGAATATTGGATACATGCTTAAATCTTATTACATTATTTATGACAATAAAGAATTCGAGAACACACTACGTTTTTCTGTTGGATTTCATGGATATTTAAATAATCTTTGTCAACTTAATTCTCATATTTCTCATGGCTTGATTTCATTTGCTACATTTACCAATAATAATGATTGTTCATTTAAACAACAATATTATCCTGCTATTACTCATACAAAACCTATCTGTAATGATACTGATTTAGGCAAAAATATGATTATTTCTGCTCCTAATAAAGCCGGTAAAACTACTATTATTAAATCTTCACTTATTAATCTCATTTTTTCACAACAAACTGGTTGTGGTTTCTATGAATCTGCCACTATTACACCATTTAGTCATATTCACTCTTACTTAAATATTCCCGATACTTCTGGAAGAGATAGTCTATTCCAAGCCGAATCCAGAAGATGTAAAGATATTATTGATACCATTAATGAAAATAGTAATGACAGACATTTTTGTATTTTTGATGAACTTTATTCTGGAACTAATCCAGATGAAGCTGTCAAATCTGGTAGTGCTTTCTTAAAATATTTACAAAAGTTCTCTAATGTTCGTTTTATACTTACTACTCATTATAAAGAAATTTGTAAAAAGTTTAATAAATCTCCTCTCATAACTAATCACAAAATGGATGTTTCTATTAATGAAAATGGAACCTTTAATTATAAATACAAACTTGTTAAGGGTATATCCAAAATTAAAGGCGGCATTCGTGTATTAAAAGATATGGAGTATCCTGATGAAATTATTCAAAGTATCGAGAACTAATTAGTTTTTATCTATATTATATAATAAATTTGTATTATAATGAATATAATACAAACTTGGAAAAATAAAGAACTGCCTATCCAATTTAAACCATGCATTGAAAGTGTTTTTAAATACGGGAAAAATTGGAATTATTTATTTTTTACCGATGAAGACATCGAATCATTTATGGGAGAACAACCTATTATCTATCAAAATACATACAATAATTTTCCACATAAAATTCAAAAAATAGATTTCTTTCGCTATTTAGCTATTTATAAATTCGGTGGACTCTATTTAGACCTTGATATTTTGTTGCAAAATAATATTGATGAACTTATAAATGAACCTTACATTTGTAAATTTCCTATAGAACTCGAGAACATTACTGATACTATATTTATTAATCAGGGTTTTCATAATTTAGTGGGTAATTATGCCTTTTATTCACCTGCAAAACACCCTTTTCTTAAACAAATTATTGATAATATTGTTAATCAACGCCTTTCTGAAGAAGATATTGCATTAGCACAATCTACTAACGGAGATTCTCCTGAACAAGTTTTTGTATATTGCACTACCGGTCCTATTTTAGTTACACAAACTTATATTGATACTGAAAATAGAAATTCTATATCATTATTGAGAACCTACCCATTTATACCTAATAATTTCGGCATTTTTGGTAAACATTGTTGTTTTGGTAGTTGGAAATAATTATATTTTGTTAAAAATCATTATCTGTTCTCCAGTTTCACGATGTTTTGTTGAATTAACATTCTTATTTATCATTGGTATTTGCAACACTAACTTAAAATATTTTTTTGTTATTGTATTCATATCATGTAATAAATCATATTCTTCTTTTACATTTTGAGAACCATAGCCTGATAATATATAACATAATTTTCCTTTCTTCATTAATACCTCATTTGCTAACAATATTGTTTGTTCCCAATACTTTTCTAACCATTCTTTATATGTTTTATAACGTGTAGTGCTTTGTTCTCCACTATTATATAATTCTAACCTGTAATATGGTGGACTAAAAAATACAACATCAAAATGTTCTCGATATTTATTTAAAAATCGCTTTGATTTATATAAATCTTCCGATGGTTGACAATATATCTTCATTTCTGCTTTATACATTAATCCCAATTTCTCCGTTTTATCGCATACCTTTTTTATAACATCTGTTCCTACATATTCCTTCACTTCTGGACACTCCAAAAATCCAAATGCATATGATGACCAACCTAATGTAGGTGTAAATATACGTCTTCCTTTTAATACTGTCTTATTTAATGAATATACTAAATATGGGTTCATTATTGAAGCTCTAAAATAATACGATGAGAACACGCTTCCTAATCGTCTATTTTTCATATAAAATAGAGAACTTGGTGTTAATATTTTATAATCTATTACATTTTTTTTATATAAATCATTCAAAATGTTCATAAATGTCGGTGTGTTCTCTAAACCTGATGATGTGTTCTGCAATATATCTTGATAATGAATATTTCTTATTATATTTTTGTATATTACTCCTGTATTATTATCCATATGTTCTCCATTCATTGGCTCTATATTTCCATCTATTTTACTATTTTCTGCATTTACTCTTAAAGACATATTATAAAATCGTGTTAAATATTCCTTTCTATTCTTAATGTTCTCTAATAACAAATTTATATCTTCCATATTAATTGATTTCGCTTTTATGTATTCGAGTAATTTATATTTATTATTACCTACTACTACTGTTGCATCTTTTATAAATTCCTTTATTGTTTGTGTATCTGCTGGAGATTTTTCAAATTTTTTTAAAAAATTATTTAATGTTAATAATGTCATAGTGCGTTTATACATTATACTTTTATAATTAAAATTGATATTGATTAAATTATTTGTTTTATATGCAACTAATTTAATTTTACTATGGATTCTGAACTTACTACATATACCGTTTCCCCTTCATATAAAAAATCCACTTATTCACATGAATATTGGGAAAATAACATTTGTGGCAAAAAGGTTATTTTAAAAATCACTGTTGTATGGCGTTGGGGTGAATTTAATATTGATATTTATAAAAAAGAAAAAGAAGAATTATTAAAAACAGAAGATATTATTATAAATGACCATTGTGGGGAATTTATTTCAACTACTGATGGCTGTGAAAGAATTACTGAAATTATAGATATTGATAAGTATACAGAAGAAGAAAAAAAGGAAATATATAAAGTTGTTTATGAAGACGAGGAGGACGAGATTGTTTATGACGAAAGTGTATTAGAAGAAGAATATGATTGGGTATTGGACGATACAATATATGAAATTGTTGGAGGATTTACATTAGAAGAAGAATAAATTATTAAATCAATTAATTACCAATTTTTTTTTTCATTATTAAATTAATATACATTTGTAAATCAATTAATTACCAATTATTTTTTTTATATTAAATTAATATACATTTGTAAATCAATTAATTAACAATTCATTAAATCACCCATTATTATTGTAAATCAATTAATTAACAATTCATTAAATTACGACGTCATTCTTTATATTGTTTTTTCAATTTATTCTACAATTGTTTTTTTACAATAGAAACTCAAATCTATTTTGGAAAAATGGACATTTTTAAAATGTCCAATTTTGATATTTGG
>MDTG01085064.1_pt1 | contig 25912 bp, 26 predicted proteins | sample 811421 | NCBI WGS metagenome assembly MDTG01 (sample SAMN05326645, study PRJNA326480) | marine metagenome | isolation source: seawater | place: Pacific Ocean: South East | collected 2011
CCAACCGCAGCTCCGGCACTTCGTTTCGTGGTCCGGGGCTGGATGAAGGTCTGCGCATTCTCGAAAAGGTGCGCGCCGAAACCGGGCTGCCGGTGCTGACTGACGTGCACGAACCGGCGCAAGCGGCCCCCGTGGCCGAAGTGGTGGACGTGTTGCAGACACCGGCTTTCCTCGCGCGGCAGACCGATTTTATCAGCGCAGTTGCCAGCACCGGCAAGCCGGTGAACATCAAGAAGGCGCAGTTCATGGCACCTGCCGACATGGCCAACGTCGTGGTCAAGGCGCGGCAGGCGGCACGCGATGCGGGGCACGAAGAGGACAATTTCCTGCTCTGCGAACGCGGCACCTCCTTCGGGTACAATACGCTGGTGTCTGATATGCGCGGACTTTCCATCATGGCGGGCACGGGGTGCCCGGTGGTGTTCGACGCCACCCATTCGGTGCAGCAGCCGGGCGGCCTGGGCACCAGTTCTGGCGGACAGAGCCAATATGTGCCGCTGCTGGCGCGTGCGGCGGTGGCCGCAGGCGTCGCGGGCGTCTTCATGGAAACCCATCCCGATCCCGCCAGCGCCAAGTCCGACGGGCCCAACGCCTTGCCGCTGGACCGGTTCGAAACCCTGCTGACGCATCTCAAGGCCATTGACGAGGTCGCCAAGTCGGCCTTGCGGGCGGAGGCCGCAGGCGGTCCATCGGCATGAGCGTGAAAAGCCGGCTCATCGCCGCGCTGCTGGCGCCTGTCCATGTCCTGCAACTGGCCACTTCGGCCAAGAGCTTCCTCGATCACCCGCTGATCGGATCGCGTCGGCTTAACCGCATGGGCCTGCACCGTTCGCGGGTGCGCTGGGCAGACAGGCTGTGCCGATGGCGCCGTCGGCGACTGGCCCGGCATGTGCGCCCCGAATGGCTGGAAGCCTTTGAGAGCGACGGTTTTGTGGTGGTCGAGAATGTGCTGCCCGCAGATGAATTCGCGAGCCTTCGCAAAGCCTTGCTGGAGCGCGAATGGCCTGCGCGCGAGATGCAGCAAGGCGATGCCATCACCCGCCGCATCGCGATCGATCCGCCCATGCTGGACGCTGTGCCCGCCCTACGCAGGCTGCTGGCGCGCACGGATCTGAACGCACTGTTTCACTACATCGCCAGCTACCGCATAACGCCGCTGCACTATGTCCAGACAATCGTGAGTCAGTGCGGCGGCGGCGATCCGGATCCGCAGCAGGCATTGCATGCGGACAGTTTCCACGCGTCGATGAAGGCCTGGCTATTCCTCAATCCGGTGGCGCTGGAAGACGGGCCTTTCACCTATGTGCGCGGCTCCCATCGGTTCACGCCCAGAAGGATGGAATGGGAATATCGACGCAGCCTGGCCGATCCCCACGCGATTGACCGGCTGTCCGCGCGCGGATCGCCGCGCGTGGATGCAGCAGAGCTGGCGCAGATGGATCTGGGAAAAGGGGATGCGCTGGCCTTGCCGGAAAACACGCTGGTGGTGGCCGACACTGTCGGTTTTCACGCGCGTTCCCCGGCGCAACAACAGGGTGAGCGGGTGGAGATCTGGTCTTATGCACGCCGCAACCCGTTCCTGCCGTGGCTGGGTGGCGACCCGCTCAGCCTGCCGGGCCTGGCAGAGCGGCGCGTGGGATGGCTGTGGAGCTTTCGCGACCGCTTCAAGGACCGCATCGGCCAGCCCTGGCACCCCGCGGGCAAACGGCGACCGATCGACGGCCCGAGCTAGTCGCTACTGCGCACCTTGCGGAACTGCATAATGATGGCCAGCGCACCGGTCGCCACCATCGGGCCGATGACATCGGCGAACTGGTCTGCGCGCGTCCACACTCTTGAGTCGAATGCGGCCCACCAGGGGGCATTGGCGCGCAGGCCTGCGCCAAACTGTTCGATCCAGCGGTATTCCGCCTGCGCCAGCTCTCGACCGATGAAATAGCCGCAGGCCAGCAGCGCGCCCGCCCACCAGTTTCGGGTGGTCAGCCCTACGGCGATTTGCACGGTCAGCGCGACAAGCGCATGTTCGACCAGCTCCATCTGCTTGCGCGCGCTGGCCTAATTGCCGGAATTGATATTGTTGCTGACCGCCGTCGCGGTGACGATGGGTGAGAACAATTGCCCGATAGTCTGGATAACCTTGCGCGGCTGGTTAGATACCGAATTACCGAAATAGAGCACGTCTTCGTCGCGCAGGGCGAAACGCTGGGCAAGAAAGAACGTTGGCGTTTCCATCATGTTGAAGTGATAGACCGTAGGCTGCGTGTTGTCTGGCCCCACATAGCGGAGCAGGAACACGGCCTTGGGATCGCCGGTGTTGCTGTTTGGTCCACCAGCGCTGGCGATGGCTTCAACCACGCTCATACTGTCACGGGAAAAGGGCATTTGCTGCACCCGGCCCGTTGCACCGAGTACCGAGAACATCATCGGATCGTCGATTACGGTCAGCCGGTCTCCCGGGTAGGCGCGCAGGTTGCTGTAGGTTCCGGCCAGCACTTCGCTCAGCCGCAGGCGCGCGGTGTTCTGGCCGCGTTCCACCAGCAGCACCAGATCCTTTGCCTCGCCACGATAGCCGCCGGCCAGTGCGATGACATCGCCCAGACTTTCGCGATTGGTTTGCAATACAAGGCGCCCCGGCTGGGCGATCTCGCCCCCCAGGATAACCGAGTTGCCGATAATCTCCTCGCGGCTCACCAGAACTTGTGGATCCTGCGACAGGCCGCGCAGCCCCTCACGGATCTGGTCCTGCACTTCGGCCAGAGTGTTCCCGACCACGCGCAGGCGACCGACGTAGGGAACCTCGATCATGCCATCGTCATCCACGCGGCGCGGCGGTAGCGTCTGCGCGCGCACGGACGGATCAAACCCGCCACCATCGGCCATGGTCTGCGCATTGCCGCCGAACAGCGCCACGCCCGCTTCGAAAACGGTGATCGAAAGCACGTCGCCCGGTCCGATCATGTCGGTGGGCGGGGGATCATAATCGGGCAACTGCCATTCTACCGGGGCCATCGCCAGAGGCACGTCCGCCATCGAGGCGACTTCCACCAGCTCGATTCCCAGGTCCAGTGCCTGCCCCTCGCTCGCCGTGCGTTCGATCTGTCCGCCGGTTGGACCGCTGGAGGGGAGGGTAGAACAGGCGCCCAGCATTGCCAGAGTCGCCGCAGTCGTGAGGAACTTCAGATACATCGTGAATTCTTGCCAGATTTGCGTATGGACAGCATCCCCTAACGACATTGCATGGTCAGGCCTAGTCCATTGACGCAGAAATCGATCAGGCAAGAGGTGCCGCAGAAAGGCCTGCGGCGACATTTGCGCGACCTGTTGCTGCTGCTGCTCTTCCGGCCGCACAGGCTGGTTGTGATCGGCTGGTGGTGGCTGCTGGGCAAGAAACTGCGCGCAAGGCACCGCTTTTCAAGCGCCATGGCGGGGCTGCCGATTGCCCACCGGCTGTGGATGATCGACAGCGGACAGGACGACCTGCGCGAGCTGGCCGCATTGAACGCCCGACCTGCGCCGATCTGTGTCCACTTGCATATCGCCCGTGAAAAAGCGCCCGTTGCAGTGCGCAGGGCTGCAACCTCTGTTCGCAGGCAAAGCCACGCGCCTGTGCATGTCTACGTCACGCGAGAGGACGAAGCACAACCGCTGCCGTTTGCGGTGTGGGCGGGGGCCACCGTTCTGCCCGGCAGCCATGCCACACGCATGGCGGGCCTGCGCGCGGCGCTGGCGGCAGCCTGTCAGGCGGACGCGGCCCTGCTGGTTCCGCTGGATGCAAGCAGTGTGATGCCGCGCCACGCACTGGCCGCCTATGCGGCGCAACTGTCGCGGCGGCAGGCAGAGGGGCCAGTGCTTCTTTACGGCGACCAGCAGGTCCGGGCACCTCTCTGGTCAAGAGTAATGCCGTGGTTCAAGCCCGAATGGGATCCGCGCATGCTCTGGTCGCAGGACTATGTCAGCGCGGCGTGCGGTTTGCCGGTGGCGGCAGGGCTGGCGGCGTTCGAAGAGGATAGTGCGCCGCAATCGGTGTACGAACTGGTGTTGCGGCTGGTGCGCGATATGTCGGCGCCTGGCGCGGAACATGTGGCGCGCATCACTGCACTAACCGGCCAGGGCGCCTGGCACGCCGATGGACCGGAAAGGCTGGCAGCAGTGCAGCGCACCCTTCCACCGCAGGCGAAAGCCTCGCCAGGCCCCTTCGGTACAGTGCAGGTGCAGTATCCCCTCCCCCGGCCAGCGCCAAAGGTCAGCGTGATCATAGCCACGCGTGACAGGGTGGAGCTGCTGCGCACCTGCGTCGATGGAGTGCTGACGGGCACCGACTATCCCCATATCGAACTGATTATTGCCGACAACGACAGCCGCGATCCGGAAACGCTGCGTTATATGGATGAAAAGGCCGAAGACCCGCGCGTACAGCTGGTACGCTGGCCGCACCCGTTCAACTATTCGGCGATCAACAATCACGCTGCGGATTTTGCCACCGGCGAATACCTGTGCCTGCTCAACAACGATATCGAGGTGATCGAGCGCCAGTGGCTGGGCGAACTGGTGCGCGAGGCCGCGCGGCCCGGCGTGGGCGCAGTTGGCGCGCGGCTGCTCTATCCCGATCGCTCGATCCAGCATGCGGGCATTGCCATTGGCCTTGGCAATGCCGCGGGCCATGCCCACCGCGCCTTGCCCGAAGGTGAGCCGGGCTATTTTGCACAGGCCCTGGTGGCGCGCGGTGCCAGTGCCGTGACAGGGGCGTGCCTGCTGGTGGCCAAGTCCAGTTTCGACGCCGTTGGCGGGCTTGACGAACAGACGCTGGCCGTCGCTTACAACGATGTCGACCTGTGCCTGAAGCTGCGCGAGCGCGGCCTTGCCAACATCTACACCCCCGCCGCCACGCTGATCCATCACGAGAGCAAGTCACGTGGCCTGGACTTCGCGCCCGAGCAGGTGGAACGATACATGCGCGAACTGTCTGTGCTTCAGGCGCGTTGGGGCACAACCGAGGTTGTCGACCCGTGGCACCATCCCCGGCTGGACCGGGCGAGTGAGGCATACGGGATGCGGGGAAGCCTCATTGGCGCTTGAAACAAGGTTATCTCATTGTCTATCAGGCGCTTCTCCGCAACCTTGCGGACGCCCCCCAAACGGATCTAGTTAGCCAATGTTGATTGACGAATTTGCAGCCTCCGAAATCCGCAAGTCGGGTTTTTTCAACGAGGACTGGTATATCCGCAAATATCCCGATGTCGCTCGACAAGACATGAGTGCTTTGGAACATTTCGTATGGCTGGGCGCCAAGTTGCGGCGCGATCCAGGCCCATTCTTCTCTACCAAAGCGTACCTTGCGTCTCATCCCGATGTAGAAAACGCCGGAATTCACCCGCTGCTGCATTACGTTCAGTATGGGCATAAAGAAGGTCGTCGCATCGCCCGAGCCGACGGCGGCGAACTTCCAGCCGGTTTCATGCCCAGCCCCACTGACACGGGTCAGGATGGCAGGCATTCGTCCCACAAGGACGCGAATGAACGGAGACTTATCCTGCTCTTGTCCGGAGAGCCTCTCGACAGGCCGGGCGCACTTTACCGCATCAATCGCCTTGCGGAATCGTTCAAGGCGTGTGGTTACGAGACTGAAATCGTGGCGCGCGAGGACGTTGGCTTTGCCCGTCAAATGCTGGATCGCGCAGCCATGCTTTTTGTGTGGCGTGCGAGATGGCCGGACATCGCCCAGTTGGTCGGCCGCGCGCGAGAGTTGAATGTCCCCTACGTTTTTGACGTGGATGACCTGATGGTTCGGCCAGACCTTGCAACGGCAGAATACATCGACGCTATCCGCTTCAACAAGCATGACGAAACCGGGGTGAAGCAGCATTACTCCGAAGTGCAGGAAGCCATGAGCGAAGCTGATTACTGCACTGCGAGTACGCGCGAACTGGCATGGCATATGCGCAGCGGGCCGCGCAGGCGACCGACCTTCGTCATTCCCAATACATTCGATGTGAATACCTACATGAAGTCGCGCACGGCGGCACGCGCGCGAGCGGCTGAAGACGATGGTTCGCTGCGGATAGGTTATGCCAGTGGTAGCCGGACTCATCAGGCAGATTTCAAATTGTGTTCTGCGGCTGTCGCCGAGGTCCTGCAGCGGCACCCGGAAGCGGTTCTGGTTCTCTTCCGGCGGAACACACTTGTAACACTGGATCTTTCCGAATTTCCGGAATTCGAAGGGCTTGAAGATCGCATTGAATGGCGCGAATTCGTGCCCTTGCCAGACCTCCCGCAAGAAGTGGCGCGGTTCGATATCAATCTCGCCCCGTTGGAGCATGGGAACCCATTCTGTGAGAGCAAATCCGAGCTGAAATATTTCGAAGCTGCGATTGCGGATGTGCCTACGATCGCTTCCCCCACCGGCCCCTATAAACGGGCGATCGATCACGGCCGCACGGGTTTCTTGGCCGATAGCAATGCCGACTGGCTCGAAACCTTGGAGCAGTTGATTGGCGATCCCGAATTACGCTCGCGGATTGCAAGGCAAGCCCATAGAGCCGCGATCTGGGATTTCGGCCCCACGCGCAGGGCCGAGTTTGTTGCGACGCTCCTCGACCACGTAAAGTCACACCGCCGGGCCAGTCGCGCGATGCATTTCGAGAAGACTCTCCAGGATCGCAGGCCGGCTGACGTACCCTTGAATTCTTACGAAGTGCTGAGAGAATATGACAATGGGCTGGGGTCCAGGGTCACTGTCGTCATCCCTCTCTTCAACTATGAGCAGTACATTGGCGAAGCGCTCGATTCCGTCGCAGAGCAAACGCTTGGCGATCTCGACATCATAGTGGTTGACGATCATTCGACAGATCAATCAGCAACAGTGGTCGCCCGCTGGCTGGATGAAAACTACACGCGTTTCAATCGCGCCATGCTGGTCCAGCACACCCAGAACAGTGGACTTGGGTCCAGTCGTAATACAGGCTTCGACTTGGCAGACACTCTCTACATAATGGCCTTGGATGCAGATAACAGGTTGATGCCTGAATGTTGCGAGAAACTGCATGCGGCGGCTAATGGGAGCAAGTCCGCGTTCGCATACAGTATTATTCAGCAATTCGGTGATGCCGATGGATTGATGGGTGCTCGCGAATTCAGTCCCGCAGATTTCGTGCCAGGCAACGTAATTGATGCGATGGCATTGATATCAAAGGAAGTGTGGTCGCTCGTCGGCGGATTTGCGACCCACCGTATGGGTTGGCAGGACTACGATTTCTGGTGCCGTGTCGTGGACGCAGGGTTGCCTTGGCAGCACGTGCCAGAAATCCTCTGCGAGTACCGCGTACATGGACAGTCTATGCTTCGCACATCCACCGATCGTGCGAAGAACAAGGCAACACTGATTGAGGAAATGGAGAGCACCTACGGCTGGCTCAGTCCTATCGATGCCCGTCAAGGGCACCGTGTCCCGTTGGAAGAACCCGAAAACGACTGAGCCAGCGCCATGTGAAGTGCCTCTGGGCCACTCACCCCGCGATGGAGGTTTGGCAAAGGGCACGCGCAGATTTCTTCGATGCACAATGGTGCGCGCTGATCAAGGCGGCCCATGTTTGGCGTGGCTTATCTCCGGACGATGGCGATGTCGCAGAACATCTCTTGCTGAAGGGCAAGATATACAACTTTCCAGCCGTGATTTACGCACAAATCATTGACGACGGGAACCACGCCGAACATGTTTCCCGTCTTGTCGTAAAAAACATAGTCATTGAAGACCAGCATACCGTCCGGCTTGATGGCTTCGAGCGATGCCGCGGTATCTCGCTTAACGCCTTCGTATGAGTGATTTCCGTCGATATAAATTATATCGTAAAATTCACTTTCCCGCTTTGACAATTCTGTCGAACTGTCACCTTGGAAAGTTCTGAGAGAACCCTCATCGAGCTGCTTCTTAAATTTTGACTGATAGTATTCAAGATGCGTTTTATTATCGAGAACCTTTGAAGACTCCTGGCCCCAAAGCATCGGAATTTCGTGAAGCCTGAAGGTATCGAAAGCATCGAACAGTGTTGGTTCTACAACCTCCAGCACTTGCCGAGTGAACCAGCCAGCAGCCACGCCAAGCTCGGCAACCTTGGTATGCTTCGGCCACGATTTGATCGAGTCGGACCGGCAGCCGTAGAGTTTCGCATCCTGCAAGCATTCTTCGGTGAGCGAAACTGGAAGAGGTGCGACAAGTGTTTCAGCCATTGGTATTCCCGGAAATTGAGTGACAGTTTGCAGCTGCGGGCCGCACCACGATCGAGGTGCGAAACTGGCCCGTGCATTTCGTTACAATCTATAGCTTCCTAAGCACGATATGAAACTCATTGGCGCCGGGATCCACATCATGGAACTCTACCAGATCGAAAGGAGCGTAACCCAGGTCCCTCATTTCTCTCAAAAGATTTTCGAATGAGGCGGCGTTGAAAATGTGGCAATGCGTGCTTGTATAGGCTTCTGCAGCACGAAAAGCGTGAGAAAGCGCCTCCCCGATCGCCATGCCGGGTTGGGTGACGATATCCTTGTAATCACCGTTCCAGCACTGTTCGGCGCTTAGTGGCCGACGAAGGTAGTAGTGCTCAAACAGCATCGAAACGGTTGGCTTGGTGTAGCTTTCGCTGCGAGCCCGAACCACATCGACAATCGTGGTTTCCTTGCGCAAGTAGTCGAACGTATAGCGCCTGTCGGGCACAGAAAGAAAAAACAGGCCGCCATCATCAAGAATACCATGCACGTTGATGAACCAGTTTGCGATGTCTGGTATATGTTCAATCACGTGATTTGCGATAGCCAAGTCGAAGCGATCATCGATCGCTTCAATGTAGTTCGTATGGGGAACAGCGTAATCGACGTGCACGATCTCTTCGGGCCTCACCCCCGGATTGTCGGCCGTATCCTTGATCAGCTGGTTACGATCTGCATAGTCGATGAAGCGGATATCGCGCTGCCCAGGGCGAAATGTAGGGCCATTCAGCGCACCGCTCTCAACAATGCGTGCCTCTTGTTCTGGGATCAAGGCACTGATGAGATTCCGGCGATGTTGCGGATTTGGATGCATCTTGGCCTTTTCGAGAGCGTTTTGATCATGCCGATCGCCGGTGTATTAATTGGTTAATCAGTAAAGAGAAAACGCCGGAGTTCAAGCATGCTGGTGAGGGCCCGTTAAAGCTGCTCATAGATCGACACAGCTTCATTCACGTCCTCGTACATGGTGGCCTCTCCGTTGTGCAGGACCAAGGCCCGGGTGCAATACCTCTTGACCGTGTCCAGACTGTGAGAAGCCAGCAGGAGCGCGCGGTCCTGACGCTTCTCGAAGAACTCCGCTTTGCATTTGTCCTGGAAGTTCTTGTCGCCGACCATGATGACCTCATCGATCAAATAGCACTGGAATTCGATCGCCAGCGACAACGCGAAGGCCAGCCGGGCACGCATGCCCGACGAGTAGATCTTTACCGGCATTCGAAGCTGGCTGCCAAGCTCTGTGAAATCTTCGACGAAAGCGCGAATTTCGCCATATGGCATGTCGTAGATACGGGCGATAAAGCGGGCGTTGTCATAGCCTGTGAGACTGCCCTGAAACGCCCCGTGAAAGCCTAATGGCCAAGAACAGGTCATCTTGCGGATCACTTTCCCGGAGGTGGGATATTCCACACCCCCTATAAGCCTGATCAGCGTTGATTTGCCCGCTCCATTTCGGCCTAGCAGACCGATACGGTCGCGCGGATTTATGGTGAAATCCACGCCGTTGAGCACGTTCTTAACAACGTGACCGCTGCGATACTGCTTATGGAGATTCCTGCAGTGTATCATTGGACAGCGAAGGTTCGCCTGACACGGCGGCAAAGGATAAGTCCCACCAGCAGACAGACGAAAGAGACACCCAGGGCCCGGGGAATGTCATAGTACGGCGTGACCACCGAACCGAAAAGGCCGTACCGCATAAGCTCCATCCCGCTCACAAGCGGAGACCACAACAGCGCATCCCGCACATCTGGCGGCAACCACGACGCCATATTGAACACCCCGGAAAACGGAATCGAGATGTAGACGCTCACCGGGACGAGCTTCTCGACCACTTCCGAAATCTCCGATAGCGGTGCCAATATCGTTGAGATTGAGAGGATGAAGAGGACGTAGATCGCCCAACCTGCCACAATCGCTCCGACACTTGATGGCATGGGAAACATGCCAAAGAATCCCAGCACGATGCCGGCGAAGATATAGGCCATCATCGCTCCGATCGCTTCAATCGTCACGCGCACGAATATGAAATCGAGGACTTTTACCTGCCGGTGGTAAAGCAGGGCGCTGTTCGCCTGGAAGATTTTGGCCGCTCGCCCGAAGGAATGCCGCAGGAACGTGAGCGGGATATATCCACTGGCCACAAACGCAACTACGCTCATCCCGTGATTTTCAGGTCCGCGCATGTAGGTCCAGACGATACCCACAAGGCCGGCGAACATCAGCGGCTCGGCCATGATCCAAAGAAACCCGATATTTTCACGGCCGAACCTTGTGACGAGCTCGCGCACCATGAGAGCCTTCACGACTTTCAGTTGAACGCGGAATCCGTCTGCAAGGTTTGCCACGAAATCAGTCTTCCGGAGCGTGTTCGAGGATTCCGACCACCAGCATCCAGCCGACCAGGTAAATGCAAAGCGAGCCGAAGACGACAGCCAGTATATTTTTCAATCGGGCAGGCAAAATAGGGGCATCTGGACGATTGGGTTCAACCACGCGTTCGATATAGTACTGCTGTTGCTGCGCTTCGATCCGTGCCTGTTCGAGCGCGGCGTTGGCTGCGGTCAAGGTCTGTGTCGCGAACTCCTGCTCGACGAGCAGGTTCTCATATTCAGAGATCTTGGAGGCCATGCCGTCTGGGGTGCCGACCGCGCGGCCCGTCTGCGTTGCAATCTGTCGGGAAACCGCAGCAACCCTTTCCTGCAGCGCAGGTATCGATGGGTGATTGGGCGTCAGGCGCCGGATTTCCCCCAACTGCGCACGTAGGGCGGATTCCTGTGCAATAAGCTGATTGGAAACCTCCAGCACACCCAGGCCTTGCTGTGAGGGATCGAGGATCTGCGATGAGTTCCGATATTCGCCAAGGGCGATGCGTGCCTCGCGAACGCGCTGTTCAGCTTCTTGCACGCGGCCTTCCGCCTCGTTGATGGCCTGAAAATTCACACGCTCGTTTAGCTGATTGACAAGTTCTTCACTCAGATCGAGCAGGCCGAGATTGAGCGCTTGCGCGTCGGCAGGCGTAAATGCCTCGACACTAAGGACTGTCAAACCGGTCTCTCCGTCAGGTGTGGCCGAGACTCTGGCGCGATAAAACTGGTACAGATCCTCGAACGTGTTGCTCTGAAATAGCGTCGGAAAACGACTTAGAGGATCGGCTTCAGGGGAAGAGAAAGCTGCTTTGACGTCCACTCTTTCGGTCAGGTCCTCCAACGCATTGCGCGATTGAACGTAACCAAGAATCTCCCTCGCTTGTTCGGCGCCGCTTCCCAAACCGGTGCCCTGCAATATTGCTCCGAGCGATGAGCTCACCGCTTGCTTCCGGTCCGGCGCTTTGACGACGAAGCGAGATTCCGAGACGTATACGTCAGCGGCGACCACCCCGTAATACAGCGTGGCAATAAGCGACGGCATAATAACGAAAAGGCCAAACCAGCGCCACTTTCTCAGGAAAGACACAACCTTGCTCTTTCTCCAAACGTCGGCGTGCCGCTGTAAATCGATGTCGTGATGCATGGGTGGTTCTTGAAGTTAATTACTGAATGCTAGCGATGGTGCTTGAAGAGATCGAGGCCGCGCGCCCATACCAACGGTAACTGGGCCAATATCGGGCAGGGCCTAGCAGCAATGGAATGAATTTCATATTTAATTTTGGGCCTGGCCATGCGGTCACTGCGTGAGAGTCCTGCCCTCCTTCATGCCATGCAAGACGTAATGCCTGACTGGGTCCATCCCGGACGAGGCAACATCGGGATAGAGCTTCAGGTAGCCTACTGCATCGAACACTCCAGCGAGTTTCAGGCGATTGAACCGTTTGGTTCTGCGCATGGCTGGCGGAAGCAGTGACCACCAGGCGGGGCAACTGCTGCTCACAGCCAGGACGTCGGCCAGCCATTCTTGCTGCATGACAGCCTTACGTCTTTCCTTCTCGGCATGGGTCAAAAGCCTTGTCAGCGAAACAATTTCATCGAACCTTTCCTTGACTGACGCCTCCACCTTTTCAAGGCGGTGCTCCGCCATCGACAAGCTGCCCTTCAGTTTGGTGTTCTCAGCGCGTGCAGCCTTTACATTGCGCCGTTGCACGCCCGCTTCTGCGGTTGATTCGTGCAGATCGCTTTCAAGTGATGCGATCGTGGCAAGCATTTGCTCGATTTCAGCTTGCAGGAGGTTGATCTTATCAGCCGCTTCTTCGCTTTTTCGATTGGCTGCAGCTTCGGCTGCTTCGCGATCCGTTTTCTCGTTTTCCAGCTCTTCCCTGGCGCGCTTCAGGCTTTCGTCCAAAGTCCGTATTTTCTGACTTGCGGCATGCGCTTCTGCCCGCACATCGGTGATCTTGCTTTCGATAGCTTCGACCTTGCGACGCTCTGCAAGGATCAATTCCATATCCTGCGTTGCGGCACTTTCCTTGATCGGCTCCGAATTGCCTTTGATCCAGACGTTCTTGCCATTGAACTCTGAATGGAGGAACCTGCCATTGAGCTTTCCATCACCGTCGCCCTTGCGGTAAACAGCAACGAAATCGTTCCAGATGTCGCCTTTTCGCGGAGCGGTGAAGCTTTCGATCAATTTCATCGACACGCCTTGCGACGCAGCCCACCGTTCCAGTGCAAGGCTGGAATCCGGATAAAACCGCCAGTGGTCTTCCGGAAACCTGTGCACCATCCCGTTGGATGGTGCGTTGATGTACAAGTGGCCGCCATCGCGCAGCAAACGTGAAAGATCGAGAAATGTCTGCCAAAACGCAGGATCGTGCTCGAAAACGGAAGATGCGAGGATCAGGTCGAAAACCTGATCTTCGAAGGGCAGCGGCTCCCCGGCTTTCACCACCACGTCAACACTTTCCCCGGGAACGAGATCGACGCCGACGTAGCTGCTTCCATCAGGCGCGAACTGGCGCAGCGACCCATTCACGTCGAGCGAACCAAGCTCCAGAATTGTCGCCTTGCCATTGGTATAGATATCAATGGCGGCCTTGCCGATTTCTAGTGCGGTATCGTGCATTGTTCAGAGCATACCCAATCGGAGGAATTTGTTGCGATTTCCGTGGCACAAGAGCGCGACCTGTCACAGGCGGCGGCTGACGGAATCCGAAATTCGACTGAAGAATAATTCGAGTGAACGCAAGGTCAAATTGTCCCCTGAACGCAAAGCCTTGATGATCGTCCCGAGGTCTCGCCACATGCTAGAGCGAGCGTCTAAAGTACGATAGATGCGCCAGAACCTGTCTGCGCCCAGGACTTTTGGCATCAGGAAGACACCGTGATAACCAAAGCTCTTCGCAGGGCTTCCCGCTCTTTCTGCGGCGAAATCATCGGCCAGCGAAGCAGGGGCAAAGCGCATCCCACGGCTTTCCAGCCAGGCTCTGTTTGTTCGGCCAATGGCCACGTCCTCCGGATGATGCGCTACGAAATCAGGCTCCCGGCACAATTCCATCAGGCGGCGGCTGCGCAGTGAAAAGCCGCCGTTGCCAACGTCATTACCGTCATCAAACTGCGGCCAGCTGGCCCCGATGTAGTCGTAATCCAGGAATTCGGCTTGCCAACGGTCAGGGTCGATAATGTGTCCGTCCCACTGGACTGTGAGGCAGTGATCGGTTGTGATGTGATCGGCTAGTCGTTGCAGCATGAAGAAGGAATATTCATGCGCGGAAGTCAGCCGTTCGATTTCGACGACACGTATCGAAGGCCCAGGATCGCTCTGTTCGATCGGAGGGGATGCATCGGTGCAAAGGATGGCATCGGCGAATTCGGCATATGCCATGCAGGTGCGCATCGCCTTCAACGTGGCTTCTACGTTGGTCGAGCTTACTGCGCAGAGGGTAATATTGCGAAGGTTCAGGCGCGATTTGGGCGCAGGGCGCATCAGTCCAGTTTCGGTCATCGCGCCCGCCTAGACATGCAACACGAAGTTTTCACTGAACGGGCTCAGTGCCGGGTGATGGAACGGGTCAACAGTCCGGCCCGGCAGTTGCGGAGGCGCAATTCCCCAGCGTTGCTGCAGGGCCGCCAATTCGCCTTCCAGCCGGCGCGCACCCACCGGATCGCCATCAGTCCCGCGCGACACGGACTCGTGATGCACCAGCCTCGCGCGCGGTTCGTAGAGACTTTGCCAGCCGCGTTTATTCAGTTTGAGGCACAGATCCACGTCGTTGAACGCCACCGCGAAATTAGCTGCATCGAAGCCGCCCACGGCGAGAAAGCGATCCTTCCTTACCACCAGGCATGCGGCTGTCACTGCAGATACGAACTGGGGCAGGGCATGACGATGAAAGTAACCCTCTTCCTCGGGTCGTAGCAGGCGGTGTGCGTGCGCTGCGCCGCCACCGATACCCAGCACGACGCCGGCGTGCTGAATGCGGCCCGACGGGTAGAGCAACTGCGCACCAACCGCTCCCACCTCCGGCCGCAAGGCCTGAAAGGCAAGGGTTTCCAGCCAATCGCGCGTCGTCGTCTCGACATCGTTGTTGAGGAAACAGATCAACTCGCCACTGGCCTGTGCCACCGCGGCATTGTTGATCGCGGCGAAATTGAAAGCGCCCGGCATGTGCAACGGGCGAGCGAATTGGCGATCGAGAGACGCGAGGTATTGCAGGGTCTCAGGATCGTCGCTGCCATTGTCGATGACAAGGGTTTCCATCCCTCCCGAATAGTCTGTTCGCTGCAATCCCTCGAGGCAGGTGCGCAGGAGATCGGCCCGGTTGCGGGTCGGCACGATCACGCTGACCGAAGGAAGACCGGCGCGCTGTTCAGACGACAGGATGACAGGACCGGGTCGCTGCGGCGAAGGTCTGGTTTGGCGGTGGTGGAGGATCTGCGCCACATGCAGGACGCTGCTTGCGTCGCTGTCTATTGTCCTGGCAATGTGCGCAGGTGCGCACAGGCCGGGAGAGTGATCGCCTTGAAGACAGGCGGAAAAGCGGACGATCGCGGCTCCGCTCAGAAAGTCCATGTGATTGAACAATTCCCGGTTCCACTCAGGCTTGAAATGCGGTTTGCCATCGGTCGCCAAATCATCATCCGCATAGATGATCTTTACACTGGGCGAGGCAGCCGCAGCAGCGTCGCGATATACTGCTCCGGCACCGAGCGCCAGCGTGTCGCCGCTCGGGATCGTCATGATCCAGTCATCCGGCCCCTCTGCCTTGCCGGCAAAGATGTCGGTTCGGACCGCGTCCATCTCTTTCACGACCGATGCATCGATCCTTTCGCGCGCAAGGCTCGCCAGCGTTTCGTCGAGGCCGGCACCCTCCAGAACCGCGGCGAACAATCGGACTTTGCCCAGGCCGTCGCGGTGCCCGTCTTGTGAACCGGTTCTTTCGATTTTGCTCGCCGCCTGCCTGAGCTGCCACAGCCGGTACGAGCGCGGTGACTTTCCAAGCAGGGGGGCCATCATCAGCCGGGCGCGAAGCCGCTTTCCCAGCACACGTTGCCAGACTGCAGCGAAGTAACCGGCCGGATATTTTCGCAAGGCATCCAGGTGCACCAGAAACAGGAGCGCGAGCCGGGAAAAAGCGTTTTTCCAACCACTCGGACTGCGGTGCGGCAAAGTCGCGCGGGATTGCTCATCTGTCCGCATTACGGCGCAGTAAAAGACTCTTGTCGCAACTGCAATCTGCTCCTGCAACAGCGTCCTGCCGGACTATCGCTGCAACAAAGGCAGCCACCATTTTTCGTTATCGAGGTACCAGCGCAGCGTCTGTCGCAGTCCATTCTCGAAGCCGTGTTGTGGAACATAGCCCAGTTCGGCGCGTGCCTTGGTTTCGTCGATGGCATAGCGCCGGTCGTGGCCCTTGCGGTCGGTGACGAAGGTCTTGAGCGTCTCGGTCGGCTTGCCGTTGGCGGCGGGGGCATCGGGGTAGCGGTCGGCCAGGCTCTCGATCTGCGCGAACGCGCGGTCGATCTCGGTGCAGACAGTGTCGATCACGGTCATGTTGGGCAGTTCCGCGCCGCCGCCGATGTTGTAGGTCTCCCCCGGCTTGCCTTTGGCAAGACAGGCTTCGATCCCGCGGCAATGGTCTTCCACGTGCAGCCAGTCGCGCACGTTCATGCCATCGCCGTAGATCGGCAGGTCGCGGCCATGCAGCGCGTTCAGCAGGAACAGCGGGATCAGCTTTTCGGGATACTGGTAAGGCCCGTAGTTGTTCGAGCAGTTGCTGGTTGTCACCTCCAGCCCGAAGGTGTGATGATAGGCGCGCACGATATGATCGGACGAGGCCTTTGAAGCCGAGTAGGGCGAGTTGGGCTGGTATTGCGTGGTCTCGCTGAAGGCCGGGTCTTGCGGGCCGAGCGAGCCGTACACTTCATCGGTGGAGATGTGGTGGAAGCGGTGGGGCTTGCCGCTGCCTGCATCCAGCCACGCGGCGCGGGCGGCTTTCAGCAAGCTGTTGGTGCCAAGGATATTGGTCTCAATGAAAGCGTCCGGGCCGCTGATCGAGCGGTCGACGTGGCTTTCGGCAGCGAAGTGGACGAGCGTGTCGATCTCCCGCTCGCGCAGCAGCGTCTCGACCAGGTCGGTGTCGCGGATATCGCCCACCACCAGTTCGGCCTGTTCCACCCCGGCAATGGTGGACCGGTTGCCGGCATAGGTCAGGCAATCGAGCACGATCAGGCTGTCGCCCGGATGCCTGTCCGCCCAGTAGTGGACGAAATTGCCGCCGATAAATCCGGCGCCGCCGGTGATGAGCAGGTTAGCCAAGGGCTGCTTCCTCTTTGAGCATGGTGCGCAGGTTCGTGCGCCAGTGCGTGTATCCGTCGCCCAGCAGCGCGCGCGTCTTGCTGCAGTCGAGCAGCGAGAAGGCGGGGCGCGCGGCGGGCGTGGGATACATGCTGGTGGGGATAGGGGTGATCGGGATGGCCTGGTCCAGCAGGCCCAGCGCCAGCGCCTCTTCCTGGATCGCCACGGCAAAGTCGTACCAGCTGGCAACGCCTGCATCGCTGTGATGGAAAGTGCCGCTGGCGCCGTTCGCGACCAGCCCCCAGATCACCTGCGCCAGGCCCGGCGCCCAGGTTGGCGCGCCGATCTGGTCTGCAACGACGTTCAGCGCGGGCTTTTCCGCCATCAGCCGCAGCATGGTGCGCACGAAGTTGGCGCCGCCCGCGGTGTATACCCATGCGGTGCGCACCAGGATATCGCTGCCGCGCAGGTGATCCTCACCCTCGGCCTTGGTGCGGCCATAGGCGGACAGGGGTTTGCGCGCGTCATCCGGGCTATAGGCGCGGCTTGCCATGCCATCGAACACAAAATCCGTGGAGACGTGCACCAGCTTGCCCGGATGCGCCGCCACCAGCGCGGCCACCGCGCCGGCATTGATGGCCCGCGCGGTATCCTCGTCCTCCTCCGCCTTGTCGACGGCGGTATAGGCAGCGGCATTGATGACCAGATCGGGCGCGGTATCGCGCACCAGCGCGGCGATCGCCGCAGCATCGGTGAGGTCGCAATCGTCGATATCGACCGGGTGCAGGTCCGCCTCGGCAGGGGCCGATGCGATCAGGCCGCGGCCCAGCTGGCCCCCGGCGCCGGTAATCAGGACTTTCACGAAAAGGCCTCCACTTCGGACAGCGGCTTGCCTTCGCGGTCCTTGGCGGACAGTTGCACCTCGATCCCGTCCAGCGGCCATTCGATGCCCACGTCAGGATCGTCCCAGGCCAGTGAATGTTCATTGTGCGGCGCGTAGGGCGCATCGCACTTGTAGAGGAAATCGGTGTTGTCCTCGAGCGTCAGGAAGCCGTGGGCAAAGCCTTGCGGAACCCAGAACATGCGCTTGTTCCCGGCCGACAGTTCCACGCCCACCCACTTCCCGAATGTGGGCGAAGACCGGCGCAGATCCACCGCCACGTCGTACACCGCGCCGCTGACCACGCGCACCAGCTTGCCCTGCGGGGCCGGGTTCTGGAAATGCATCCCGCGCAGCACGCCCTTTTGCGAGCGCGAGTGGTTGTCCTGCACGAAGGCGATATCGAGGCCCGCCCCGGCGAACCTGTCGGCATTCCAGCTTTCCATGAAGAAGCCGCGCTCGTCGCCGAACACCTGCGGCTCGATAATCAGCGGCCCGTCGATATGGCAGGGGACGATCTTCATTTGCCGCCTTCCGCCAGCAGCGCCAGCAGATACTCGCCATAACCCGACTTCTTGAGCGGTTCGGCGATCTGCTCCAGCCGGGCATCGTCGATGAAGCCCTGCCGCCAGGCAATTTCTTCCGGGCAGCAGATCTTGAGGCCCTGCCGCTCTTCAGTAATGCGGACATAGGTTGCGGCATCGAGCAGCGAGCCGTGGGTGCCGGTGTCCAGCCAGGAAAAACCGCGCCCCATGATCTCCACCGACAGCTGCCCGTCGTCGAGATAGAGCCGGTTGAGGTCGGTGATCTCCAGCTCTCCACGCGGCGAGGGCTTCAGGTCGCGCGCGCGATCGACCACGGTATCGTCGTAGAAATACAGGCCGGTCACGGCATAGTGCGACCTGGGCTGTGCAGGCTTTTCCTCGAGGGAAGAGGCCGTGCCGTTCTCGTCGAAATCGACCACGCCGTAGCTTTCCGGATTGTTCACGCGGTAGGCGAACACGCTGGCCCCCTGCTGCCGCGCGGTGGCGCTGGACAGCAGTTCGGGCAGGCCGTGGCCGTAGAAAATGTTATCCCCCAGCACCAGCGCGCTTGGGTCGTTGCCGATGAAGTCTGCACCGATATGGAATGCCTGCGCCAACCCCTCAGGCCGCGGCTGCACGGCATAGCTCAGGCTCACCCCGAAATCCGAACCGTCGCCCAGCACCCGCCGGAACTGCTCCTCGTCTTCCGGCGTCGTGATGATCAGCACGTCGCGAATACCCGCCATCATCAGGGTGGAAAGCGGATAATAGATCATCGGCTTGTCAAACACCGGCATCAGCTGCTTCGAAACACCCCGCGTCAGCGGATACAGTCGCGTACCAGAACCACCCGCCAGAATAATGCCTTTGCGTGTTCGTGCCACCAAGTGAAATTCTCCCGCGTATTCAAGTAGTGGGGCCAATGCAGAAGAGGGCCCGACAGGTCAAAGACAAATTGAGAAGACATGCAGGGAGTCGCATGATTCCAGTTGCTTGCGACGATTGCCTGGAAGACTGGCTCCGCGAAGTATCAAAACACCGCGATGTCACGTCATCGGCGAAAATCGCCGCCAGCGTTGCCGGGTATGTGACAGCATGTGCCTGATGAAAGTCTTCACATAAAGCACTGGCAAAATCTGCCTGCGCACCGCTGCCATGCTGGATCCGAACGACCCAGCGCGTTCGATCAGGGCCCTAGCTTTCGTAGTCGTCCAGTTCGTCCCCCTGCACGTCTACCACGTGGACTAGGTTGGTTGCCCCCGCCTGCCCGAACGGGACACCGGCCAGCATTGCCAGCCGCGCGCCTTCGCCGGCAAAACCGTGGCGCAGAGCCATGCGTTTACCCTTGGCGATCATCTCTTCAAAGCTGCCGATATCCTTGGTTGGCACCGGGTGTCCGCCCCACAGCAGGCACACGCGCCGGGCAACCGCCATGGACGGGGTCAGCACCATTACCGGCACGGCCGGCCGCTCTCGCGCCACGCGCCGGGCGCTGCTGCCCGAACTGGTGAACACGGCGATCGCGCTGATGTTCACCGTGTCTGCGATAGTCATGCAGGCGTGCGACAGGGCATCGGCCAGCGTGGCGTCGGGCGGGGTGTCCAGCATGCGCACGCGCTGCTTGTAATCCTCGTCCTGCTCCACATGGCGACCGATGGAGTCCATCATCAGCACCGCCTCCTCCGGCCAGTCGCCCGCGGCGGTTTCCGCGCTCAGCATGACCGCATCGGCACCGTCGTAGACCGCGTTGGCCACGTCGGACACTTCGGCGCGGGTGGGGGCGGGGCTTTCGATCATGCTTTCCAGCATCTGCGTTGCCACGATCACCGGCTTTCCGGTCAGGCGGGTGGCGTTCACGATCTTCTTCTGCAGCGGCGGGACTTCCTGCGGCTCCAGCTCCACACCAAGGTCGCCGCGGGCCACCATGATACCGTCGGCCTGCGCGATGATCTCAGCCAGACGGCGGACCGCCTGCGGCTTCTCGATCTTGGCGCACAGCGCGCCGCGGCGTTCGCCATTGGGGCCGATCATCAGCTTGCGCGCCTCGACAAGGTCATCGGGGCGTTGCACGAACGAGAGGCCGATCCAGTCCACGCCCTGTTCCATCGCGAAGGCAAGGTCGCGCTTGTCCTTGTCGGTGAGCGCCGGAATAGGGATTTCTGCATCGGGCACGTTCACGCCCTTGCGATCGGAGATCACGCCGCCGACTTCGGCCTTGCATACGATTTCGCCATTGGTCACCGATTTCACGCGCAGGCGAATCTTGCCGTCGTTCACCAGCAGGCGCTGGCCTTCCTCCACCACATGAAAGATTTCCGGATGCGGCAGTTCCACGCGGGTTCCATCGCCGGGCTCGCCCACACGGTCGAATGTGAACGTGCTGCCATGGGCAATGGTGGCGCGGCCATCCTTGAAAGTGCCCACGCGCAGCTTGGGGCCCTGCAGGTCCGCCAGGATGGCGATAGGGCGGTAGAATTCCTTCTCCAGCTTGCGGATATTTGCGATGGTGCGGGCGTGGACCTCGTGTTCACCATGGCTCATGTTAACGCGGAAAGCGTCGGCGCCGGCCTGGAACAGGCGACGCAGCATCTCGATATCGTTGCAAGCCGGGCCGGTGGTGGCAAGAATCTTGACCTTGCGGCCCCTTGGCGCGAATTTGGGCGAACCAGGTTTGCGGGTGTCGTTCTTTTCCATGCCATCGCCTATGACAGGCGCGTATGACAAGACAAGGATATATGATGAACGATACGCACGATCCCCTTGATCAATTGCCCGACGAGATTGCCGCCGCAGCCTTTCGCAGGCTGGTTCGCCACCTGCGCCACCGCCACGATGCGCAGAATATCGACCTGATGGGCCTGTCCGGCTTCTGCCGAAATTGTCTGGCCGACTGGATTCGCGATGCGGGATACGATGGCGACAAGGCCGCTGCGCGCGAGCTGATCCACGGCATGCCGATGGACGAATGGAAAGCGACCCGCCAGACCGAGGCGACGCAGGACCAGCTCGACCGGATGGCCGCCAGTCTGGAAAAGAACGCGGCAGACCTGCGCTAGGCGGCAGGTTTACACAAAACGGTCCACAGGCCCGCTTGCGCCCACGCGCGGCTGCGCTAACCAGCGCGCCAACCGATTCTCAAATTCTTACCCGGAGCAATACCCCAATGGCCGAAGCCACAGACGACCGCCTGCGCCTGCTGATCGAGCGTATCGAACGCCTCGAGGAAGAGAAGAAAGGTATCGCCGATGACATTCGCGACGTTTACGCCGAGGCGAAGGCAGTGGGCTATGACGTGAAGATCATGCGCCAGATCGTGCGTTTGCGCAAAATGGACGCGAACGACCGCAGCGAGCAGGAAATGATCCTGGATACCTACAAGGCCGCACTTGGAATGGGTTAACCCCTCCGGGAGTCGCGTGAATTGTTGAAGGATAAGCGGGGCTGGGCTAGGCCCCGCTTTCATTTTCAGGACCATTCAGAAGAAGCACAATGGCAGGCCATTCCAAATTCAAGAATATCATGCACCGCAAGGGTGCGCAGGACAAGAAACGGTCCAACCTGTTTTCAAAGCTGAGCCGCGAAATTACCGTGGCGGCGAAAATGGGTATGCCCGATCCGGACATGAACCCGCGCCTGCGTCTGGCGGTAAACGCCGCCAAGGCGCAGTCGATGCCGAAGGACAATATCCAGCGCGCGATCGACAAGGCCTCTGCCAGCGATGGCGAGAATTACGAAGAAGTGCGCTACGAAGGCTATGGCCCCGGCGGCAGCGCCATCATCGTCGAGGCGCTGACCGATAACCGCAACCGCACTGCCACGTCCATCCGCACGGCCTTTTCCAAGCACGGCGGCAATCTGGGCACCGAAGGCAGCGTGGTTCACGGGTTCGAACGTCTTGGCCTGATCGTCTATCCGGCCGACGCGGGTGACGAGGAAGCGGTGCTGGAAGCCGCGCTGGAAGCTGGCGCTGAAGACATCGCCTCTACCGATGACGGCCACGAGATCTGGACTGCGGCGGACGATCTCCACCAGGTCGCCAGCGATCTGGAAAAATCGCTGGGAGAGGCAGAAACGGTGAAGCTGGCATGGAAGCCCAATCTCACCGTCGACATGGACGAGAAGAACGCATCCACCCTGCTCAAGCTGATCGACGTGCTGGACGACGATGACGACGTGCAGACCGTGTGGGGCAATTATGACATCTCCGACGATGTGATGGAGAAGGTAGGGGGCTGATACCCTCCTCAAATTCTGCCCATGCTGATCCTCGGCCTCGATCCCTCGCTCAGTTGCACCGGCTGGGGCGTGATCCGGGTCGAGGGGAGCCGAATTTCGCATATGGCCAACGGCCAGTTACCTACCGATTCGAAGGCACCCATGCCGCAGCGGCTGGCCGCCTTGCAGGCAGGAATCGCGCAAGTGATCGCCACTCACCGGCCTGACCGCGCCGCAGCGGAAGAGGTGTTCGCCAACAAGAACCCGCAATCGACGCTGAAACTGGCGCAGGCGCGCGGCGCGGTACTGGCAGCCTGTGGCAACGCGGGACTTGAAGTGCGCGAACATGCGGCGCGGTTGGTGAAGAAAGCGGTAGTCGGCACCGGCGGCGCGGACAAGACGCAGGTGCAGGCGATGCTGAAAATTCTTCTGCCTGGCGCACAGGTGGCAGGGGCAGACGCGGCGGACGCGCTGGCCGTGGCCATCGCCGATGCCAATCTGGGATAGGCGTGCACATGTATCTGGTCGTCTTCCGCAACCGCAAGCGCGCCGATATCGACCGGGCTGCCTACGACGCGCAGGCTGAGGAGATGGAGAGGCTGGCCGCGCGGCGACCCGGCTTTCTGAGCTTCAAGACCTACACCGCCGACGATGGCGAAGTGATTGCCGTGTCGGAATGGGCGGACGAAGCATCCGCCCGCGCGTGGGGCAAAGTGGCAGAACATCGCGTTGCACAGGCCGATGGCCGGGCGCGCTGGTATGCCGAATACACCCTGTTCGGTTGCCCCGATCCGCACATTCACAGTTTCCCCTGATCTTTCCCGCAGCGGGCGATTGCGGGCATCGCTGCGGCATGGCCGGGACTGTCGCAAATCTGCCGAAAACACGCGCTATCCGGGGAAGCCAGAGAGAGCTTGCTGACACGCGGGAAATTTCGCCCCTAGAACAGTGTTCCATGCGTTCCAGATTAGTAAGGAAAGAGACACCGCGAATGACCATTCACGTCTACGGCATCCCCAATTGCGACACTGTGAAAAAGGCGCGCAAATGGTTGGAGACGCAGGAAATCGACTACACCTTTCACGACTACAAGAAGGAGGGCGTCGATCCGGACAACCTCTCGCGCTGGGCTGATCGGGTGGGCTGGGAAGTGCTGCTGAACCGGCGCGGCACAACCTTCCGCAAACTGGATGAGCGCGACAGGTCCGATATCGACCGCGACAAGGCGCTGGCACTGATGGCCCAGCATCCCAGCATGATAAAACGCCCGGTGATGGCAACCGACGATAGCGACCGCGTGCTGGTGGGTTTTGCTTCCAGCGAGTGGGAGAATGCGCTTTGCTGAGGGCGCTGATCGCCTTTGCCCTGTGGCTTGCCAGCGCCCCGTTGATGGCGCAGGAGGAGCACGACATGCTGATCATTGCCCACCGCGGCGCCAGTGCCGAACGGCCCGAGCATACCCTGGCGGCATACGAACTCGCAATCGACCAGGGGGCGGATTTCATCGAGCCGGACCTTGTGGCGACGAAGGACGGCGTGCTGGTGGCGCGGCACGAAAACGAGATTTCCGGCACCACCGATGTCTCCGACCGCCCTGAGTTTGCGAGGCGCCTCACCACCAAGATGATCGACGGGGAGGAGGTGACGGGCTGGTTCACCGAGGATTTCTCTCTGGCGGAACTGCGCACCCTGCGCGCTCGTGAGCGACTGCCTGAGATACGCCCGCAAAACACGCGGTTTGACGGCTTGTATCAGGTGCCGACATTGGCAGAAATCATCCAGCTGGTGCGAGCCAAGGAGGCCGGGGCGGGGCGTGTGATCGGGCTCTACCCGGAGATCAAGCACCCCACCTATTTCGCCACTATCGGTCATGACCTTGCCGACCTGCTGGTGCGGCAATTGCACGCGGCAGGCTACGAAGGACGGGAAGCGCCGGTCTTCATCCAGAGCTTCGAAGTCGCGCCGCTGCGACGGCTGAATTCGATAAGCGAACTGCGGCTTGTGCAATTGATCGAGGGGGAGGGCGGACCGGCAGACAATCCCTCGCTAAGCTACGCACGGATGATCACTCCCTCCGGCCTCGCGGATATTGCAGACTATGCTGACGGCATCGGCGTCGACCTTGGCCTGGTGCTGACGCCCGAAGGAGGCGACAGGGGACTGACAGGGGCTGCCCATGCGGCCGGCCTGCTGGTTCATGGCTGGACCCTGCGACCGGAAAATGCCTTCCTTCCCGCGATACTGCGAACATCGGACAGTCCGGGAACGGCAGGATGCGACGATGTGCTGTTCGCGATCTTGAAGCAAGCGGGCGTCGATGCCGTGTTCGCCGACAGCCCGCGTCGCGCCGTCGCCTTTCGCGAGGGCGAGCGCTACTGCGCGCGCGCCCTTCCGCTCACGATCGATGCCGAGCCGTAACGATGTAGTTCAGTGAAAGGTCGTCTGACAGGTGCAGGCCCTTGCCTACAGAGTATGCAATGCCTCTGGGCTCTCCCATCGATAGCCCGGCATCCGACAGAACCGCATGAAGTTCATCGGGCGTGACGAAATCCTCCCAGTGGTGTGTGCCCTTGGGAACAGCGCCCAGCGCTTCGGCTGCACCAACCAGCAAAGTGCGGCTCTTCAACGTCCGGTTGGGGGTAGAGAGCACCATCAGGCCATCGGGTGCCAGGTGCGCGGCGAGTTGCGCGACGAAGGCCGGCTTTTCTTCCACATGCTCGATCACTTCCATGCTGGTGACAAGGTCGAAGTGGCCCAGCCCCAATGAGCCAAGTTCGCCATGGCGATAGTCAATCGGCAGGGCGGCGCCCGCGGCATGGCTGCTGGCAGCGGCGATGTTCTGTTCCGCCGCATCCACGCCTGTTACCTGCGCGCCAAGCCGCGCCAGCGGTTCGCAAAGCAGACCCGCGCCGCAGCCGACATCCAGCGCGCGCTTGCCCGCCAGTGGCTTCACGCTCTCCACATCACCGCCCCAGTGCATGTCCACGGCCTCGCGTATGAATCCAAGGCGCACCGGATTCAGCTTGTGCAGCATGGCGGAGGAGCCGACGGGATTCCACCAGTCGGCGGCAAGCTTGCCGAAGTGCGCGGCTTCCTCTGGACGGATGGTTGCATTTGAGACATTTGCGTCAGACATGCTTGCTCCCTAACAGCGCGCGCAACGTAGAACCAGACTAACGCACAAAGGACGTACATTGGCCCGCATCGTGATGAAATTCGGCGGCACCTCGGTTGCCGGGACCGAGCGCATTCGCCGCGTCGCCAATATCGTGCGCGCGCAGGCAGCGGGCGGCAACGAAGTGGCGGTGGTGGTTTCCGCCATGGCTGGCGAAACCGATCGGCTGGTGAATTTCTGCCGCGAAGCCAA
>MDTG01386195.1_pt1 | contig 25909 bp, 24 predicted proteins | sample 811421 | NCBI WGS metagenome assembly MDTG01 (sample SAMN05326645, study PRJNA326480) | marine metagenome | isolation source: seawater | place: Pacific Ocean: South East | collected 2011
GTTAACCATATCCCATGGAGCTAAAAATTGACCTTTTTTAACATTTATAATTTTATTTGTTTTTGCTGCAGCTATTAATAAATCAGTTTGTCTGCATAAAAATGCTGGTATCTGCAAAACATCTACATGGGGGGCAACTACAGAACATTGTTCTTCATTATGAACATCTGTTAGAACTGGAATATTTAAATCCTTTTTAATTTTATCAAATACAGGTAATGAATTTTCCAAACCCGCACCTCTTTTTCCTTTAATGCTAGTTCTATTAGCTTTATCAAAAGAAGTTTTATAAATTAGGCCGATGTTATATTTTGAAGCAATTTCTTTGATTTTTCCAGCCATATCCATTGCGTGTTGCTCTGTTTCAAGTTGACAAGGACCCGCAATTAAGCAAATTTTTTTTTTATTTGATATTTCTATTCCGTTACAATTAACTAACTTATTTTCCATTATATGATTTTGCAGCCTTAATAAATGATGAGAATAAAGGATGAGGCATTAAAGGTCTAGATTTAAATTCAGGATGAAATTGAACTCCGATAAACCAAGGATGATTTTTAAGCTCTATAATTTCAGGTAATTTATTATCTGGGGACATTCCTGAAAAAATTAAACCTTTCTTTTCAAACTGGCTTTTGAGATTGTTGTTAACTTCATACCTATGTCTATGTCTTTCTTTAATAGAACTAGATTTATATATGTTTTTTATGGCAGAATTATTTCTTAATTTTGCCTCATACAAGCCTAATCTCATAGTACCTCCTAGGACTTTATCTGTACCTTTGATGGTTTTTCCATTTTTATTCCATTCATCGATTAAACCAACTACTGGGTAACATTTTTTATCAAATTCCGTAGATCCAGCTTTTTTTATTTTTAATTTGTTGCGCGCAAATTCAATAATTGCCATTTGCATTCCAAAGCATATTCCTAAAAAAGGTATTTTTTTTTGTCTAGCATACTTAATTGCTGAAATTTTTCCTTCAGTTCCTCTTTTGCCAAAACCACCGGGTATTAGCAATCCAGAAACTTTTTTGAGTTTTTTAGAAATTTGGCTGGGTTTTAATTTGTCTGATTCTATTCTAATTAAATTGATTTTAACTTTATTTGATATACCTCCATGTGTAAGTGCCTCATCTAAAGATTTATAGGCGTCTTTTAAATTTACATATTTACCAATTATAGCAATATTAATTGATCTTTTTGTGTTTAAAGTAATTTTTGTAATTTTCTTCCATGGCAATAAGTTTGCACTCTTTTTAGGTCGTAATTTAAAATAACTTAAAACTTGTTTATCAAGTTTTTGAGTAGAAAAACTAATTGGAGCCTCATAAATTGTTCTTACATCAACTGTTTCAATTACGTTTGCTATGGGGACATTACAGAATAAAGATATTTTTTTTCTTTGGTCAAATGGTATTGATTTTTGAGATCTGCAAATAATTATATCTGGCTGAATACCTATGCTTCTTAATTCTTTAACTGAATGTTGAGTTGGTTTTGTTTTGATTTCGTCAGAAGATTTTAAAAATGGAACAAAAGTTAAATGAACAAATAAGGTTTTTGATTTTCCATGCTCATTTGAAAATTGTCTTATGGCTTCAACAAATGGAAGACTCTCTATATCACCAACGGTACCTCCTATTTCACAAATAACAAAATCTTCATTTGAAATATCTTTTTTTATAAATTCTTTTATTCTATCTGTTATATGTGGAATTACCTGAACTGTTTTGCCAAGATAACCGCCTCTTCTTTCTTTTTTAATTATGTCGCTATAGACTCGACCTGTTGTTATATTGTCAGATTTTTTTGATGCTACATTTGTAAATCTTTCATAATGCCCCAAATCTAAATCTGTCTCTGCCCCATCGTCTGTTACAAAAACTTCTCCGTGTTGAAAAGGACTCATTGTTCCTGGGTCTACATTTAAATATGGATCCATTTTTCGAAGTCTAACTTTATAACCTTGCGATTTTAACAAATATGCTAATGAAGCAGATGACAATCCTTTGCCTAAGGATGAAACCACGCCGCCAGTGACAAATATATATCGCGCCATGGAATTATCTTATAGACAGATAATTAAAAAAATAAAAGTATTAATTTTTATTTTCTGGAATTTTCGGTGCATCATCTGTGTTTTCCTCGATTTTATCTATCACAGATGTTGTTGGAGTTAATTCACTTCTAGATAAAATAGTTAATGTTAAGCTGCAAATTATGAATAAAGTAGCAACGATAGCAGTTGCTTTTGTAAGAAAATTACCTGCAGTTCTTGAAAACATAAAACTATCTTGTGAAACACCAATACCAAGGGCTCCACCTTCAGACTTTTGGAATAAAACTAGTATAACCAAAATTACTGCAAGAATTATATTTATAATTAATATTATATTTTCCACGAAGTCTAATTAATTGATTTTTTTATTATATCAACGAATTTTTTGGCATTTAAAGAAGCTCCCCCAACAAGAAAACCATTTAACTCTTTTATTTGAGCTAATTCTTTTGCATTTTTTGGATTGACAGAACCTCCATACAAAATTTTAGCATTTATTGATTTTTTTAATTTAATTAGAATTTTTTTGATATTATTTATATTTCTACTTAATTCTAAATTTTTAGGAACTATTCCTGTACCAATAGACCAAATTGGTTCATAAGCAATTATAATATTGTCAAATTTTTTAATGCCCTTTAAACCAACGGTTAATTGTTTTTTTAACACACTGTATGTTTTTTTTTTTTTCTTTTCAGACAGTTTTTCACCAATGCAAAAAATAACTTTTAAATTTTCTTTTAAGGCTGATTGGATCTTTTTATTAATAATTAAATCATTATCACCCATAATTCTATTTTCGGAGTGGCCCAAAATAACATATTTAGCACCTGATAATTTTACTAATTTTGCGTTTATAGAACCGGTTAAGGCCCCATAATCAAAACTTGCATTACAATTCTGGGCTCCAATAAAAATATTAGAATTTTTAGTCTTATTATAAAAAGTTTCAATCAGAGTATAAGGTGGACAATATATTATTTTGTGTTTTTTATATTTTTTGTTATTTGCTAACTTTATTACGGATTTTGCTTTATTAATATCAGTGGTATTTCCATTCATTTTCCAGTTTGCAACAAAAAACATATTAGTGTTTGTCATAAAGTATAATTTAATTTATAGGTTTGTTTTTTATAGATCAATAAATAAAGATTTTAAAGAATATGTTAAATAAATTAAGAGGTTTTTCTAATACAAAATTAGCCGGTGTTTTAATAGCCATAATTATTGTTCCTTTTGTTTTTTGGGGAATGGGTAGTGTTTTTAGTGGAGGCAATACAAATAATATAGCTAAAGTTAATAATGAAACAATTTCAACCAAAGATTTTTTAAATTACATCAATCAGACCAGAGTTGATCAAGATTATATAAAAAAAAATATTAATAATAATGTTATAGAAAATATAATTTCAACAATTGTTTCAAAAAAACTTCTTGATATGGAAATCCATGATTTAAACATCTTATTATCAGATAAATCTTTGGCAGAAAAAATTAAAAATAATGAAGCTTTTTTAGATGACAATAAAAAATTTTCTAGAATAAAATATGAGAAATTTTTGTTGGAAAATAATTTGGTAGCTCCTGATTTTGAATCAAGATTTAAAAATGAAGAATTAAAAAAAAGATTATTTAATTATGTAGGAGGTGGAATAAAACCACCAACTTTTTTAGCCAAGAAAATATTTTTAAAAGAAAACAAAAATATTGGTATTAAATATTTTGATCTTAGTTTGGCTTACGATAACCAAGTATCTTTAAACGAAATTGACGAATTTATTAAAAATAATGAGGATGAGCTTAAGGAAGATTATATAGATTTTTCATATGTAAAAATTAAGCCAAAAGATTTAATTGCCGTTGATGAATTTAATAAAGATTTTTTTAAAAAAATCGACGAAATAGATAACAATATTTTAAATGAATCTAATATTAATGAAATTAAAGAGAATTATAATTTTAAATTATCATCAGTTAATAATTATAAATTTAATGAAGAGTCTGATGAAGTTTTAAAAGAAATTTATAAAAATAGAAAAGGTGAAAAATTGCAACTAATTGATAAAAACGATTATTTTCTTTTATTTGAAATATATAAAATTAATAAAGTATTACCAAATAAAACTAATAATGAATTTGTGAAAAAAGTGAAGGATAATATAATTCAAAAAAAAAAATTTGATTTAACAAAAAATATATTTGAAAAAATACAAGATAAGAAATTTGATGATAACGAATTTTTTAAAATAGCTAAGAATATTGAAAATATTAAAAATGAAAATATTAAATCAATTCATGAAAATGATTTATTTGATACCGATTCTATTAAGCTTATATACTCATTGCCTAAAGAAAGTTTTGTTCTTGTAACAGATAATGAAAAAAATATACATATAGCTAAAATTATTAATATATCATACGATCAACTAGATAAAAATTCTAAAGAAGTTGAATTTTATACACTTCAGTCTTTGGGCAATATTAAAAGTAATATATTTGGCACTTATGATTTATCTTTGAATATGAAATATAAAGTCAAAGTTTTTGAAAATACTTTAGATAGAATAAAAAATAATTTTAAATAAATGCTTAATTTAAGCTTAAGTAAATTTAAATCTCAATACTTTAGAAAAAAAAATCAAATTATATATTATTCAATAAAAACTAATGGTATCAAAGAAATTGAAAATTTAATTAACAATTTTCTAATAGAAAAAAATAGCTTTATCTTTGAGTCTGTGGAAAAAGGTTTTATAAAAGGAAGATATACAATATTCGGAAAAAATCCTGATAAAATATGGGAATTTAATAATAATAGTTGTAAATTATATTATAAAAATCGAATTAAAAATCTTAATGGTACTCCAAAATATAATATTGAAAGAATTATTGAAAATTTTAATTTTTCTATACCAAAAGAATTACCTCCAATAAGTTCAATTTTATCTGGGTACTTTTCGTATGATATTATTAGATATATAGAAAAAATACCAAATAAAACAAAAGATGATTTAAATATTCCAGACTCAAGAATTTTGAGACCAAAAAATATCATCGTACATGATAACTTTGATAAAAAACTATATTTTATAGTGAATGTTTTTAATGACGAAAAAATTATAAATTTTAAAAAAAAATTTTTTGAAATTAATCGCCAGATTGAAGAAATGGTTTTTCTATCAAATTACAGTTCATCAAATATTACGCAAAATATTAATAAATTACCTAAGATTAAATCTAACATTTCAAAAAAAAAATTTATTAATAATGTAAAAAAGGCAAAAAAGTACATTAAAATTGGTGATATTTTTCAAGTAGTTCTAAGTCAAAGATTTGAATGTAAATTAAGTAAAAAACCAATTGAAATATACAAAAAACTTAGAAAAACCAACCCATCACCATTTATGTATTTTTTTAATTTTGATGATTTTCAAATTATAGGTGCTAGCCCTGAAATACTAGTAAGGTTAAGAGATAATAAAATTACAATTAGACCTATAGCAGGCACTAGACCCAGGGGGAAAAGCAAGAAGCAAGATCAATTTTATGAAAAAGATTTACTAAATGACACAAAAGAGTTGTCTGAACACTTAATGCTCTTGGACCTTGGCAGAAACGATACTGGTAAAGTTTCTAAAATAAATTCGGTTAAAGTTACTGAAAGTTTTAAAATTGAAAGATACTCTCATGTAATGCATATTGTTTCAAATGTTGAAGGATCTTTTAATAATAAATTTACTAAATTTGACACTCTGCTATCTGGATTTCCTGCAGGAACTGTTTCGGGAGCACCAAAGATTAGGGCAATGCAAATTATTGACGAATTAGAAAATACCAGAAGAAAAGTTTATGCTGGTGGAATTGGTTATTTTTCTGCAAATGGTGATTTTGATACATGTATAGCTTTAAGGACCGCAATTTCCAAAGGCAATAAATTTTATGTACAATCTGGTGCTGGAATAGTTGCAGATAGCAAACCTATTAATGAATTTAATGAAACAGTTAATAAAGCTAAGGCCTTGATTAAGGCTTTAGAATAATTTTATGAAAGTAATTTTAATTGATAATTACGATAGCTTTACTTTTAATCTATATCACTATCTGTCAACTTATTCTCATGTGGACGTCGTAAGAAATGATAAAATAGATTCTTCAGAAATAGAAAAAAAAAAATATAATAAAATTGTAATATCACCGGGACCAGGTAATCCAAATCAAGCAGGAAATTGCCTTAAGATAGTTAAAAAACTTTATAAAAAAATTCCGATTCTTGGTGTATGTCTTGGTCATCAAATAATCGGACAAGTTTTTGGATCAAAAATAATTCAATCAAAAAGATTAGTACATGGTAAAACAAGTACAATAATTTCTAAAAAAATCGGAATATTAAAGAACCTGCCTATAAAATTTAAAGCAACCAGATATCATAGTCTTATTGTTGATTCAAAAACTTTATCTAAAGAATTAATAATAACAGCAACAACAAAAAATAATATTATAATGGGAATTCAACATAAAATTTATAATGTTCATGGAGTGCAATTTCACCCTGAAAGTATTAAAACTAAACATGGTTTGAAAATTTTAAAAAATTTTATATTAGAAAAATGAAAAGATTTCTTGAAAAGCTTCAAAATAAAGAAAATTTAAATTTCGAAGAAAGTAAAAATGCCTTTGAAATATTAATGGATGGAAAAGCTTCTGAGCAAGAAATTTTTGATTTTTTAATTCTACTATCTTCAAAAGGTGAGGTTTCTGACGAAATTGCTGGGGGGGTTCATGTATTAAGAAATAAATCTAAAAGAGTGAATGTTAAAAATTGTTTAGATACATGTGGTACTGGCGGTGATGGAAAAAATACATTAAATATATCAACTGCTTCAGCATTATTATTAGCAGCAATGGGAGTAAAGATAGCCAAACATGGAAACAAAGCTGTTTCTTCAAAATGTGGATCAGGTGATGTTTTGGAAAAACTTAATATAAAAATTAATGCCGAACCAAAAGAAATAGAAGAACAGATTAGTAAACATAACTTTGGTTTTATGTTTGCTTTAAACTACCATAGCGCTATGAAGCATGTAGGACCAACAAGAAAAAAAATAGGTAAAAGAACAATTTTTAATATGATAGGTCCTTTAAGCAACCCTGCACTTGTTGAACGACAAGTAGTTGGGGTTTTTGATAAAAAATTACTTACAATTTTTGCAAATGCTCTTAAAAATTTGAATATTAAATTTGCATGGATAGTGAATAGTGATGATGGATTGGATGAAATTTCTCCATATACTAAGACTAACGTTGTTCAATTAAAAAATAATGAGTTATCTGAAATAATAATTGATCCAAATGAATTGAATATAAATGCAGATAATTTTGATAATTTATTAGGAGATGATAGTCAATTTAATGCAATTAAAATGATTGATATATTCAAAGGCGAAGATAACGACTTTTCAAAAGCAGTTTGTCTAAATGCTGCTGCAGGATTGATTGTAATGGAAAAAAAATATGATTATAGAGACTCATATAATGAAGCAAGAAATTTTATTTTATCTGGAAAAACTTACGATCATTTAAAGTTATTACAAAATGTCTGAAAATATTTTAAAAAAAATATTAGATAATAAAAAAATTAAAATTAATAATCTTAAAAAAGATATTGATGTAGAATTTTTATTTCAAAAAATTAAAGAAAATAATACTTATTCAGACTTTAAGCAAAAAATAATAAATAATTTTAAACAAAATAAAATTTCAATTATTGCTGAAATTAAAAAAGCAAGTCCTTCTGCAGGAGTAATAATTGAAAATTATAATCCAGTTAATATAGCAAATATATACAAAAATAATAATGCCACATGTTTATCTGTATTAACTGAAGAAGATTATTTTTTAGGCAACTTCCTTCATATAAGTAAAATTAAACAAAAAATAAATTTACCAATTTTATGCAAAGATTTTTTCTTTGATAAATTTCAAGTGCATCTTGCTAAAAGTTATGGAGCTGATGCAATATTAATAATTCTTGCAGCTATTTCAGATAAAGAAGCTACTCAACTTTACGAAGAGGCAATAAAACTCAATATGTCAATAATCGTTGAAGTTCACACTGCTGATGAGGCAAAAAAATCTCTCAAATATACTGAAGCACTAATTGGTATAAATAATAGAAATTTAAAAACACTAAAAACAGATATCAATACAACTTATGATATCTGCAACGTATTAGTTAATCATAAACAGCCTTTAATTTCTGAAAGCGGAATAAAGAGCAAGGAAGAATTGTTAGATATTAAGGGTAAAACTAAAATAAAAACTTTTTTGATCGGTGAATCACTTTTAAAAAATTTAGAAAAAAATAATATTTTTTCAGTTTTATAGCAATATTATTACCGTATTTATTGACTTTTTTAGCTGTTGTTTATTTTAAAGAACTTTTATAGAACATATATGTACTTAATTTGTTCTATGCTAACTAAAAAACAAAAAAATTTGCTTTTATTTATCAACAAAAAGTTGAGATCCTCCGGAATATCGCCTTCTTATGAAGAGATGAAAATTTCATTAAATCTTAAATCAAAATCAGGAATACATAGATTGATTAGCGCTTTAGAAGAAAGAGGTTTTATCAAAAGACTTGCTCACAAATCTAGAGCTTTAGAAGTTGTAAAACTGCCTGAAACAGCTTCAGCTAATGATATTTACAATAGTTTCTCTCCAAGTGTAATAAAAGGTGGTTTAGATGAAACATATTCAAAAAAAAATGATAGCGGTGATATACCTGTTTTAGGAAATATAGCTGCAGGAACTCCAGTTGAAGCTATTCAAAATGAAGTTACTAGAATACCTCTACCAAGTAATATTGAGAAAAATGGTGAGTATTTTGGTTTAAAGGTTCAGGGAGACTCAATGATTGAAGCGGGCATCAACGACGGTGATACTGTAATTGTAAAAAAGACAGATACTGCAGATAATGGGAAAATTATAGTAGCATTAATTGATGATCATGAAGCAATGCTGAAAAGAATCAGAAGAAAAGGTAAAACAGTTGCTTTAGAAAGTGCTAATAGAAATTATGAAACAAAAATATTTGGCCCTGACAGAGTAAAAGTTCAAGGAATACTTGTATCTTTATATAGAAACTTTCAATAAAATAGTCTAAATATTTTGGATGCCAAAAATAGCAACAAGATTTGCTCCATCCCCAACAGGACCTTTACATATCGGTGGTGTAAGAACAGCTTTATTTAATTGGCTGTTTTCTAAAAGCCAAGGTGGGTCATTTCACTTAAGAATAGAAGATACTGACAAAGAAAGATCTAAAGATGAATACAAAGATCAAATTATTAAATCTTTAAAATGGATGGGTATTGAATATGATGGAGATGAATACATTCAGTCTAAAAAGATAGATGATCATATTGATGTAGCTAATGATCTGTTAAAAAATGGTCATGCTTATAAATGTTATTGCTCAAATGAAGAAATAGAAGAGCAAAAAAAACGTGCTAAACAAAAAAAGATTCCTTATATTTATAATAGAAAATGGAGAGATAAGGGAGAAGCTGATGCTCCTAAAGGTATAAATCCAACTATTAGATTTAAAAGCAAGATAGATGGATCGACTATATTGAAAGATTTAGTACAAGGAGACGTGCAAATTAACAACAACACTATTGAAGATTTTATTATTTTGAGAAATGATGGATCTCCTACATATAATTTGTCTGCAGCAGCAGACGATCAACAAATGAAAGTGACTCATATAATTAGAGGTGATGATCACAAAATTAATACATTTAAACAAATGCAAATATATATTGCTATGAAATGGAAACTTCCCTATTTTGCGCATATTCCACTAATTCACACATCAGAAGGGAAAAAATTGTCCAAAAGAGACAATGCATCAACCCTAGATGACTACTCTAAAATCGGGATAATGCCTGAAGCATTAAGAAATTATTTATTAAGATTGGGCTGGTCTTTCAAAGATAAGGAAATATTTACTTTAGATGAAAGTATTAAATATTTTAATTTAGAAGGAATAGGAAAGTCACCTTCAAAATTAGATATTGGCCGTATTTTATCAATGAATGAACACTATATAAAAAGTATGGATGAAAATGATCTTTACAATAGATTAAGCAAATACTGCAGTCAATACAAAGAAAAAATTAAAACAAGTAAAGAAGAAACAATAAAAAAATCAATATTATTTCTTAAAAATAAAGCAAAAACATTAGAAGATATTTATAATAATTCAAAATATATAATTTTTGATGAAGTTAAATTTAATGATGATGATTTAAAACTCATAGATGATAAAGCAAAAAAAATAATCGCAGATTTTAATACTGAAATATCTAAACAAGAAGAAATAAAAAAAGAAATATTAGAACCAATAATAAACAATTTAATAAAAAAATATGAAACTAACTTTAAAGGAGTTGGTCAACCTTTAAGGATAGTGCTGACTGGATCAAAATTTGGACCCGGTATATACGATATAATGATATCTTTAGGAAAATTTGATATTGAAAAAAGATTAAACAAGATAATTTAATATAATCTTTGAAGCTTCCTCCGTAGATGATGATGATGATTTTAGATCATTAATGGTTGATCTAACTTTTAAAAGTTGTGCCCTAATTAATTCTGGCTTCTTTAAATAATAATAAACAGATCTGAATATTTCATCAGGATTACAATCTTTTTGAATTAACTCAGGAATTATTTCTTTATCATTTATTATATTTAACATGTTTACAAATTTAATTTTTAAAAATAACTTAGCTATTAAAAAATTAATAAAATTCATTTTATAAATAATAATTGATGGAACATTTAGTTTACAAACTTCAAGGGATACTGTTCCAGATTTTACCACAGCAAAAATAGATTTTTTTAATATTTCAGTTTTAATTTTATCATCAGAAACAACTTCGGAGTTAGAAATATTTTTTTTATTAAGAAGATTTATTAAATGATTCTTATATTTATGAGTAGAATGAAAAACAAAATGGAAGTTAGGATCTGCATCATTCATTTTTCTTATAAACTTAAATAGTATAGGTGCATGAATTTTAATTTCGCTTTCTCTGCTACCAGCAAATAAAGATATATATTTCTTCTTTTCATCTATCAGATTGTCCAACTTAATATTATATTTAATTTCATCATCTAATAAAGGATGTCCAACAAAAGTATTTAAAAGATTTTCTTTATCAAAATATTTTTTTTCAAATTTAAAAAGTAATAAAATATGATTCAAATATTTTTTCATTTTTTTTACTCTACCCTCTCTCCAAGCCCAGACTTTAGGAGCTATAAAATGTATAGTTTTAATTTTAGGATTAATTCTTTTTACTTTTTGAGCTACTCTTAAAGTAAAGTCAGGGCTATCAACACTAAACAAAATATCAGGTTGAAATTTTATTATTTTTGCTACGGTTTCATTAATCTTTTTTTTTATATTCAATATATTTAATAAAACATCAGTGAATGCTATATAAGTTATGTCTTTTAGTTCATAAATTGTTTTTATGCCTAATGAGGTCAAATTTGATCCTCCTACACATAAATATTCAATATCTGAATTATTTTCCTTTAACTTAGAAACAACAGTAGATGCCAATTTATCTCCAGAAGGTTCGCCAGTTAAAATAAAAATTTTTTTCATTTTATGGATATAAACATTTTATTTTTATTGGCAAAATTTATGCATTTCTTTTTATCTAGAAAGATATTTGCTCTTGATTTTAAAACTACCCCTTTAATATTAACTTTTTTACAATCTTTCAAAGTATCTAAGCCTACGGTTGGTAAATCTACTCTAAGATCTTGTTTTTTCTTTGGAAATTTAATCAACATGCCGCTAAGATTTTTTGATTTTCTTAAAGTATTAAGCATTTTTTTTGTTCCTTTAGACGTTTCTTTAGCAATTACACTGCCATTTCTCAAAATTATACCTTGCGTATAATTATGTGCATTTAATTTATTTAAATAATTTACTCCTTTTTTCATTTCTAGAACTTCAATTTTGGTGGGTTTTATTTTTGTATAATTTCCTCTTATTAAAGATAATTCAGGATTAAAAAAATTTAATTTAATTACTTTAATATTGTGTTCTGCTAAAATTTTAATTAATTCCTTTAATATTGCAGCATCACCTAATTTAGATGCTTTTATTATTCTTGGCATATAATAAATACCTTTTAAATCTAATTTGAGAGATGAAATTTTTGGTTTGGATATGTTTCCTGCAAATATAACTTTTTTACATTTTTTAAAATTAATTAATTCTAAAATTTTTCCAAATTTTCCTATACTTACAAAAAAACTATTCTTATCTTTTTTAAATTTATTATTTTTAGATAGATCAATAATAAAATATTTAATTTTACTTTTTTTTATTTTTTTTAGTATTTCAATTGGTAATTTTTTTTCACCTAAAAATAAACCTATCATTTAATATATTCTGGAAGAGAAATTGCCCTTTTTTTATCTGTATTAATAAAATTTATTATTTTGTTTACATATTTATTTTTTTTTATTTCTGGACTTAAATTATCAATATTTGATTTAAAGTCAGCAGATTTAAATATTAGTTTATATGCTTCCTGTAAAATTTTAATATCTTCATTTGATATTTTTGCTCTTCTTAATCCAATAAGATTTAAGCCTACTAAATTATTTCTATTTCCTAAAGATAGTCCATATGGAATAATATCACTTAATACTCCAGTCATTCCACCAACCATTGCTGATTCACCAATTCTTGAAAACTGATGTATTGCACAACTACCACCAACTATTGCATTATCTTCGATAAAAACATGTCCTCCTACTTGAACATTATTAGCAAGAACAATTTTATTTGATAAATTACAGTCATGCGCTACATGACAATAAACCATAAATAAATTATCATTTCCTATTTTTGTGGTTCCTCCACCTTGTTCTGTTCCTGGATTGATATTACAATATTCTCTAATTTTATTATTATTTCCAATTATTATTGAATTTTTTTCTCCTTTGTACTTTAAATCTTGTGGAGGGGTTCCTATAGATGCGAAAGGAAATATTTCATTTCCAGAACCAATAGATGTATTGCCAACTATATTTACATGAGAATGAATTTTTGTATTTTTTTCTATTTTTACATTTGACCCGATAATTGTATAAGGTCCTATTTCTACATTATCTGCAATTTTAGAATTTTCTGATATTATTGCTGTTTTGTGTATCACTAACTATAATTAGCAAAATTTTTAAATTTTAGTTATCAATAAATATTGCTAATTATTTCCTGTCAACAATTGTGGCTGCCCATTGAGCATCTGCCATTTTTTTTGTGCCTACAAATGCTTCACCTTTGTATTTCCATACTCTTCCATGTGATCTTATAGCTTCAATATTTAGCTCTAGTTTACAATTTGGTATAACTGGATTTCTAAATCTAGCTTTTTCTATTGTCATTAAAAAAACTAACTTATTTTCATATGTTGATTTATCAATACCATTAGCCGTTAGTGCCGCAGCAGCTTGACCAAAAGCTTCGACTATTAGAACTCCAGGCATCACAGGCTCTCCTGGGAAATGTCCTTGTACGAAAAAACTATCTTCTTTGACATTAACAATTGCAGTTGCGGAACTTAATTTTTTTATATTTATAAGTTCGTCAATTAATAACATAGGTTCTCTATGTGGTAGTAGTTCTTTAATTTGATCTTTATTTAATTTGTCGCTCATAATTATCTATTTTCTAAAATAAATTTTTTAATATTTTTTGCTGGGTAGCCCATAACTTTAGTATTATTTGGAATATCTTTTATAACTCCGCTTCCTCCTCCAATTTTTACATTATTTCCTATTTTTAAATGTCCCGATACACCAGCCTGTCCTCCTATCATAACATTATTTCCAATAGTACTACTTCCAGCAAAACCAACTTGAGCTGTTATAATGCAGTTTTTTCCTATTTTTACATTATGAGCAATATGGATTTGGTTATCTAAAAAACAGTTATCACCAATTATAGTATCAGATAAAGAGCCACGGTCTATTGTATTATTACATCCTATTTCGACGTTGTTTCCAATCATGACTATGCCTACATGTGGGTATCGTATATTTTTTATTTTATCAGGAAAAAAACCAAATCCTTTTTTTCCAATTATAGATCCATCAAGTACAGATACATTGTTACCTATTACAGAATTTTTAATTATAACGTTGCATCCAATGTTGCAATTTTTTCCTAAAATTACGTTACTTTCAATTATTGAATTATGTCCAATAGAAGAATTTTCACCTATTTTAACATTTTCACCTAAAAGGACATTTAAGCCAAATGTAACATTTTTATAAATTTTTTTATTATTCATTTTTATTATTTTATTTTCGAATTTATCATTTAGTGAATTGGGGTAAAAATATTCAGTTAATTTTGCCACACTTAATAATACATTATTTACTAATAGTATCGTTTTAGATTTTGGAAGATAACTAGATAATTTTGGTGTTGTTATTATGAAACTCGATTTAGTGTTTTTTAACAAGTCTATATACTTAGATGAATGAAAGAATGTTATATCATTTTTTTTTGCATTATCTAAATTGAGTATATCATTTATTAAAAAATTTTTATATTTTTTCTTATCTTTAATTTTTAAAATTTTTAAAATTTCATTCAAATAAACTTTTTTTCTTTTTTTGAAAAAGAGATTTAAACGCTTCATTTTAAAATTCTAATTTTTCTAATTGGTTATTTAATAAATCCATAATAAAGATTGTAATATCCAAATCTTTTTTTGCTATTACAATATTTTTTTTTAACAAAACTAGTGATATAGCATTATCCTCAACATACTTTGCAATAATTGGATTCAAAGTATTTAGAACTTGTTTTGTATACTTTATCTTTTTTTTTTCAATTTCCTCATAAAAAGATTTTTTTACTTGTCTATAAGAGTTTACATCTTTTTTTAATGAATTTACTAGATTTTCAAATTCTTCATTATCAATTACACTTTTTTTCTTTAATATATCTTTTTCTCTATCTGACAGTTTTTTTTCAATTAAATTGAATTCATTAATCTTTTTTTCCTCAATTTTCTTTACATGTTCAGAAATGGATATACCAACTTTAGAATTATTTAATATATAATTTATATCAATATAAGAAATTTTATTGGATCCATATAAATTTTCAAAATTTAAAATAAAAATTAATATTAAAAATATTTTTTTCATCTTAAAAAGATGTGCCAATCTGAAATCTGAATGACTCAGTTTTATCAGATTTAGCTTCGCTAATTGGGATTGCATATGAAAAAGATAAAGGTCCAACTACTGTAAACCAATTTACAGAAATTCCTGTGGCTGATCTAATCTTATCTGAATCTAAAGAACTATCGTAATCTACATGCCATAAATTTGCTGCATCTAAAAATAAATTAAAATCCATGTTTTCATTTGCATTAAAAAGTTTCGGTAAAGTGGTATTAAAGGTAACTGCACTACCATAGTTTCCTCCTATATATTGGGTTCCGTCCTTTGGGCCAATTGATCCTGACTCAAATCCTCTTAATCTAGAACTTGGTATATATACTCTTTTGGAAACTCTCACGTTATCATCAACTGAGTTAACTGATTTTAGAAAGAACTTACCTGATAATATTAAACTGTCATTAATAGAATAATATTTTGAAGCTGTAAGAGAGTTTTCAATTGACTTATCATCAGAATAAATAGGAAGTGTTTGAGAAAATTTTGCAATATGTCCATCGGTAGGTTGAAAATTTTGATCTAACTTGTTTAATGTTACCGAATATGAAACTAAATTTTCAAAATAGTCACCTTCTTGTTTTTTTTTTATTGCGCTTGCTAAAGATGATGTTTCTAGTTTTTCATAATAATTAGATATATCTATATTGAAAAATAAATCTTCATATTGCTCAAAGCCTGTTCCTAATTTAAGTCCAGTTCTAGATGTTTTATATCCACTACTAGTCATATAATCAGATGATGTGCTTTCAATAGTTGTATTAATCGCCCTATCAGTATTTCTAAAATTAGGGTTTACAACACTGAATTTACCCTTAATTTCATCGTCAGACAAAGTAAGATTTGAATCTAACAAAATACCTTTTCCTAAATAATTTTTCTCTTTTATTCCAGCAGAGATTGATGACCCACCAGTACCTGTTCCAGCACCAGCAAATATTTCCCCAGTTGCTTTTTCTTCAACTGTAATATTTATAATTTTTTTGTTACTTTTTGAATCATTTATCTCAGATGTTACAGACTTAAATATTCCTTTTGATTTAACATCATTAATAGATTTATTAAATAATATTTGATTAAAGGGATCTCCTTCATCAACAATAAGAGAGTTTCTAATAACTTTTTCCTCAGTAATGAAATTTCCAAAGATATTAATTCTATCTACATAGAATTTTTGACTTTCTTCAAAATAAATTTCAATATTAATTTGATCATCATCAACTATTTTTTCAGAATATTTAGCGTTTATAAATATAAATTCTCTTTGGAGAGCCGCTTTATCAATTTCTTTAATAATTTTTTTTATAGAATTTAAGGAATAAGCCTTACCTTTCAATTCTTCAAATATTTTTAAAAAGCTTGAAAAACTTTCTTTTTCATAATCTTCAGAAACTACAAGCTTAATATCATTAAAGTAATATCTTTTACCTGCGTCAATATTAAATGTTAATACAAAATTGTTTTTGTCAATCACTTTAGCTGATGATGATTTAATTGTTACATTATAGTAACCTTTATTCTTAAAATAATTTTTTAATAAATTTATATCTAGTTTAATTCTACTTTCATTAAGATATTTATTAGATGTTATAAACTTCCACGGTTTAGATTCTTCAGAAATAATTAAATTTCTTAACTTATTATTTTTAAAAATTTTATTTCCTATAAATTTAATTTCACTTATTTTAGCTCTTTCACCTAATTCAAAATTGTATACTATGTCTACAGAGTTATTATTATTATCTTCAATTTTAGTTTCAATTTCTGCAAAGTAAAAACCTGTATTTCTAACTATATTTATTAAAGTATTTTTTTGATCATTAATTTTATTTTCTAAGTAAGGATATTTTTCTATTTTCTTTGTTATTTTAGATAATTCGTTAAGAATTGTTTTGTTTTTTATGCCATTTATAATTACTGATTGTATTAATGGATTTTCGACTACGTTTATTTTTAGGTTCCCATTATTAAAACTAATTTTTATATCTTTAAAATAATCAGTTTCAAATAATTTTTTGAAAGCATTATTTAAATCCCCTGAATCAATATTGTCATCTACATTCAGTTCTGTAAATAAAATAATAGTTTCTTTTGCTAAACGTTCATTTCCTAAAACATCAATCTTTTTTATAACCTCTGAGAGAGCAACTTTTGGATTTATAAATATCAATATCAGAAAAAGAAATAATATTTTTGTAAATTGTGAATAATTAATTTTCATTTATTTTAATTTTATTTAAATAAGTACCAACCTTTTTTACCATAATTTTAATATCAATTATATTTTTAGGCTTTAGCTTATATTGTCTTGAAAAATAAGGCATTTCTATCAATTTAATTAGATTGGTGTTTAGAGAATGATAGTTAATTTCACCCTTTAAATATTTTTCAACTAAAAAATCATTAATAGCTATTAATATTGTCTCAAAATAACTTGGTTTACCTGGAAATTTATTTAAAATTTTTATAACTGGGAATTTTTTTATATTAGGCTGTATAAAATTTAAACCATTTAGTAATTTAAAATCTAAATTTCCATCCTTGTAATTAAATATTTTATTTATGTAAAGCGAGTTCATTATTGGAACTGACATACTCGTATGATGTGCCAAAATTTTAACTAATCCATTTTTAAAATGAACAATTGCATGAACGTATGATTTTGGATGTATAATAATTTTAAATTTATTTATATTTAAATTAAAAATTTTTTTTGCTTCAATAACTTCAAATATCTTATTCATCAATGTTGCGGAATCTATTGTGATTTTTTTTCCCATTTTCCAATTTGGATGTTTCAAAGCATACTTGGGTTTTATATTAGCTATTAAAGAATTTTTTTTATTTAAAAAAGGACCTCCTGAAGCAGTAAGATAAATTTTTTTAATATTTTCAATATTTTGATTTTTTATAAGTGTCCAAATTGAAAAATGTTCTGAGTCAATTGGGATAAAATTGGTATTATTTTTACGCAAAGCTTTGTCAATGAATTCCCAACCGCAAATAATAGACTCTTTATTTGCAATTGCTATTGTTTTGCTAAATTTAATTGCATCAATTGTAGGTTTTAGACCAGACAACCCTGATATAGCGCACATTGTATAATCAATTTTTTTATTAACAATCTTTTGTAAATTATCAAGATTATTATGCACTTTAATTTTACTATTTTTTAATTTTTTTTTTAATTTTATATAATGGTGCTCACTTGAAACAAGAATATTTTTTACTTTAAGTATCCTGGCTTGTTGCAATATACGATTTATATTTTTATTAGTAGTAAGTAAAATTACTTCGAAGTCTTTTTGATTATTTTTTATTATACTAAAAGTAGTATTTCCTATTGAACCTGTTGAACCTAATATTACAATTTTTTTTTTCATTTAAAATAATGAATAAAATATCTCTTTATAATTTTTAAAACCATATAAATAAATATAAGCTAACGGGATTGCAAAAATAATTCCATCCATTCTATCTAACAATCCACCGTGCCCATAGATTATTTTTCCAGTATCTTTAATTTTGGCTTTTCTTTTTAAGAATGATATAAAAAGATCTCCTGCCTGCGATGAAAATGATACAAATAAACAAAATAATAAATTTTTGTGTGTTATAGAATAAGATTCATTAAATATATCTGCAAAAATAAACAAAGGAAAAATAGCAAATATAAATGAACCTATTGATCCCGATATTGTTTTATTTGGACTAATTTTGGTTAACTTCTTCCCTTTAAATGTTTTTCCTACAATATAACCTCCAATATCTGTAAAAAAACATATTGATAATATATATAAAAAAAAAATCGGACCATCACTACCACTAAATTCTACTCCTCCATGTATATCTGTCACCATAGGATAAAAAATTAAAAAAATGTAAATAATTACAATAAATTGGAATATCCAGTAGTTAACTCTGGTTCTAAATATTTTTTTAAAAATTTCACTAAATTCAAAACAAACCCAAGCACTAACAATAAATAATCCGATTAAAAATATATTAGTAAAGTTAACGATAAATAAAATTATAAGTAATATTATTGATGTAAAAACTCTTTTAATTAGTTCTAATCTCATTAAATATTTCCAAAGTTTCTTTTTATTTTTTTAAATTTATCAAGTATTTTTTTATAGTCTCTTTCATTAAAATCTGGCCACATTTTTTCAACAAAAAATATTTCAGAATAAGACAACTGCCATAGTAAAAAATTACTAAGTCTATTAGTATTTCCTGTTCTAATTAATACATCAGGGTTCGGGATATCTTTTGTATAAAGATTTTTTTCAATAGAATTTTCATTAACTTTCAACTTTTTTGATTTAATTATTTTTAAAGCGTTAACCAATTCATTTTTTGACCCATAATTTAATGCAAGAATTAAATGTAATTTTTTATTTTTTCTTGTTTTTTTTTCTGCAGACTTTAAATTTTTTTGTATTCTTTCAGGAAATTTTTTTATATTACCTATAATTTTCAACTTTATTCCATTTTTGTGCAGTGTATCAATTTTTTCTAATAGAAAAGATTGTAATAAATTCATTAAAAATTTAATTTCAATCTTTGGTCGTTTCCAATTTTCAGTAGAAAATGCGTATAACGTTAAATATTTAATATTATTTTTTATCGAGGATTTGATAATTTTCTCAACAGTTATTAGACCAGATTTATGACCTTGATTTCTTGAGTTTTTATATTTTAAGCCCCACCTGCCATTACCATCCATAATTATGGCCACATGTAAGGGCGAAATCATATTGTCATTATTTCTTTTTCTTTTGAAATAACTTTCTCATCTATTTGGTTTATATTTTTATCTGTGTAGTCTTGTATTATTTTTTCATTTATTTTTACATCATCTTCGGATATTTCTTTGTTTTTTAATTTTTTTTTCAATTCATCATTAGCTTCTCTTCTTATATTTCTAATTGAAATTTTACATTTTTCGCCCATTGACTTTATGATTTTCTTCATTTCATTTCGTCTTTCTTCGCTCAAATCAGGTATAGGAAGTCTGATTAATTGCCCGTCAATTTGGGGATTTAAACCTAAATCAGATTTTTTAATTGCCGCATCTATTAAAATAACATTATTTAGATCCCAAACTTGAATATTAATAGTTCTTGGTTCGGGTATAGTAATACTTCCCAATTGATTAATTGGCATTTGCTGACCATAAACGTCAACTTTGACTAAATCGAGCATACTTGAATTTGCTCTTCCTGTTCTCAATGATGACATTTCTTTAGAAAAAACTTCAATAGTTTTTAACATTTTTTCTTTATAGATGTTTTCACTAAACATTATTCACCAATTTTAAATCTTATAAACTCTTTTACATTTATATTTTCGTTATTTATTTCTGATATAACTTCTTTGACTTTTTTTTTTGGTTCCATTACCCAATCCTGTGTCATTAAACTATTTTCATCTTTAAATTTATTTAGTTTACCTATACTTATTTTTTTTGCAATTTCTTCTGATTTTCCCAAATTTATTAACTCTTCTGATATAAGTTTTTGCTCTTTATCAATTATCTCTTTTTCAATTTGGTCTGCTGTTAAAGCAATTGGATTTGAGGCAGCTATATGCATTGCAAGTTGTTTACCAAATGTATTTATTTTATCTGATTTTTTATCATTTTCAATTGATACAATAACTCCTAATTTAGAAACATTGTCTTTTACTATTGAATGTTGATATGAATAATTTCTTGAATTTTGATGTTCTAATGTTTTAGCTCTACCTATAGTTATCTTTTCACCAATTTTTGATATTAATGATACCAGATTTTCTTCTACAGTTTTATCATTAGCCATTTTTTTTTTATTTAGTTTTTTTAAGTCAGAAGAGCATAAATTATTTAACTCACTTAATTCTTTTACAAACTTTATAAAATCATCGTTTTTTGCCACAAAATCGGTTTCGCAATTTACTTCTAACAACGAAGATTTTGTTTCGTCACCAGAAAATAATACCACACCTTCATTTGCTTCTCTTGACATTTTTTTTGAAGCTTTTGCTATCCCTTTAACTCTTAAAATTTCCATAGCTTTCTCAGTATCGCCATCTGACTCTTTAAGTGCTAAATTACAATCTTTAAAACCTGCTCCAGTCAATTTTCTTAATTTTTTTATTTTTTCTATTTCATTCATTTTGTTTGTTTGAACTAATTTAATTTTGTTTGGGACTTAGTTCTGATGAAGGGTTACTATCAATTTTTTTTTTCTCTTCATTTTCATTTGGAAGATCTTTCTTTGCATTATTAATTGTTTCTAATAACAGCTTACAATATAAATCAATAGATCTTCTAGCATCATCATTACCAGGAATCGGAAAATCTATTCCTTCAGGATTTGAATTGCTGTCTAAAATAGCCACAATAGGAATTCCTAACTTAATAGATTCTTTAATTGCAAGTGATTCATAGTTAGTGTCAATTATAAATACAAGATCGGGTATTTTTTTCATTTCAGATATTCCGCCTAATGATCTTTGCAACTTATCTCTTTGATTACTCATTTTAAGTAATTCTTTTTTTGTAAAACCTCTATTTTCAGATGATAAGTCAACATTAATTTTTTTTAATTTTTTTATTGAATTAGATATAGTTCCCCAGTTAGTAAGCATACCACCTAGCCACCTATAATTAACGAAGTATTGACCAGTATTTTTTGCTAATTCTGCTATTGCCTCAGATGCTTGTTTTTTTGTAGATATAAATAATATATTTCCACCATTTACAATTGTTGAGTAAACTTTTTCTAAAGCAACATTTGTTAGTTCTAAAGTTTGTGTAAGATCAATAATGTGTATTGAGTCTCTTTTTCCAAAAATATATTTTTTCATTTTTGGATTCCATCTCAAAGTTTTATGACCTAAATGTACACCTGCTTCTAATAATTGTTCGATTGTTAAGTTTGGTATCTTCATATTTTTTCCCGGTTATTCCACCACAATCATTTCCACTTAAGGACCGGAGGTATAAAACCACAAATTGTGTGAGTATTAATTTCCTTTTAAATACAATTAAATTTAAAAAAAACAAGTATTTTTTTAATCTATAAGTATATTTTCCCTTATTTGTAACTCATTTATTAGATCATTATCAATATTCCTCTTATGCTTTAGCAAAAAAGTATAATTAACGTCATTATCAGTAATTTGAAAAGTTATTTTAGTTTTGCCTTCATTATTAGATAATTTTTTTAATTTTTTAAGCTCATGCAAATCATTTATTTTCAATTTTAATTCATCAAAATTGCTATTAAGAACCTCTTTCAAAGAAACAATTTTTTTAACATTAATTCTTCTTTGAGTTTTAGTTTCATCAATATAATTTTTCATAAGTGTAATCATTAATGAATTACCTTCTATTAACTTATGTCTGTTTAGTTCAAAAATATCAGAAAAAACAAATATTTCGAAAACATTATTTAAATCAGATAGTTTTAAAATTGCATAAGAGTTTCCCTTTTGAGTTTTTTTTTCTTGGATCTTAAGTACAGTACATGCAATGTTTGAGGCCAATGAGCTTTTATTATTTTCAAATTTCTCATAGTTAACAATATTAAATTGATTAAATAAAAATTTATACTGATTTAGTGGATGATCAGAAATGAAAAAACCTAAAGTTTCAAATTCTTTTGATAATTTATTATCGATATTCCAATCTTCAATATTTTCTAAAAATTCATTATCAATCTTTGACTCTTCATCGAATAAATTGATTTGATTAGCAAGTTTATTTTCAAAATTATTTTTTGACTTTAAAATAATATTTGGAATTGAGTTAAATATAGATTGTCTATTACTATTAATCTTATCAAAAGAGCCAGCCTTAACTAATCCCTCTAACTGTAACTTATTAATATTTTTAGGATTAATTCTATTTATAAAATCTGAAATATTTTTGTATTTTCCATTTTCAACTCTTTCTTTTATTACATTAGATATAGCTTCATAACCGACATTTTTTATCGCTCCCAATGCGTACAAAAAATCCTTTCCATTAGATGTGAAGTCTGCAAAACAAGTATTAATATCTGGGCGAACTACATTTATATTTAATCTTTTCAATTCTTCATAAAATTCACTAAGTTTATTTTGATTTGATAATTCCATTGACATAGATGCTGCAAAAAATTCGTGGGGAAAGTAAGCTTTTAAATATGCTGTTTGATATGCTATTACCGCATAAGCTGCGGCATGACTTTTATTAAAACCATACTCTGCAAAAGGTTCTATTTTTAGAAAAATACCAGCCGCAATATCTTTGCTAATGCCATTTTTAAATGCACCTTCAACAAATCTTTGTTTTTGTTTTTCTAGCTCAGATCTTTTTTTCTTTCCCATTGCACGTCTAAGAATATCGGCTTCGCTTGGTGTAAATCCTGATAATGCTTGAGCAATTTGCATAACTTGCTCTTGATAAATAATTACTCCATAAGTTGGTTTTAAAATTTCTTCTAATTTTGGGTGAAGATAATCTGGTTGTCTTTTTCCATGTTTGCAATCATTATATATTGGGATATTGCTCATAGGTCCTGGTCTGTAAAGAGCAACTAGAGCAATAATATCTTCTAATCTGTTTGGTTTCATGTTAATAAGTGCTTCTTTCATTCCTGAACTTTCAAGTTGAAACAAACCAACAGTTTTGCCACTAGATAAAAGATCATAAACTTTTTGGTCCTCATAATCAATTTCTTCTATTTTAAATTTATCATTCTTCTTGTTGACTAGCTTTTCAGTCTTATCAATTACTGTTAATGTCTTTAAACCAAGAAAATCAAATTTCACCAATCCAGCGTTCTCTGCTGAGTACATATCAAACTGGGTAGAAGGAAGTAATAAATTTGCAGAACTATCTTTATATAAAGGAACTGTTTCAGTTAATTTTTTATCAGCTATAACTACGCCAGCGGCATGGGTGGCGATATTTCTGTTAAGTCCTTCTAATTTTAAGGATAAATTGACTAATCTTTCAACTCTTTTATCATCTTCTATAAGTTTTTGTAATCTAGGTTCAATATTAATACATTCTTGTAATTTTAAAGGTCTAGAAGGATCAAATGGTATCATTTTACAAATACTATCTATAAAACCATACGGAAGGCCAAGAACACGGCCTACATCTCTGATTACCATTCTAGCCTTAAGTTTACCAAAAGTTATGATATGAGCCACACTATCTTTGTATTTTTTAGTTAAATATTCAAAAACTAAATCTCTTTTTTCTTCACAAAAATCTATATCAAAATCAGGCATTGAGATTCTATCAGGATTCAAAAATCTCTCAAAAATTAAATTAAATTTAATTGGATCAATATCTGTAATAGATAAACACCACGCAACTAATGATCCGGCTCCAGAACCTCTACCTGGTCCTACGGGTATTCTATTTTTTTTAGCCCATTTTATATAATCTGAGACAATAAGAAAATATCCCGCATAATTCATCTCAAGAATTATATTAATTTCGTGATCTAGTCTTTTTTTGTAGGATTGATAAAGGTCATTTTTATCTAAATCCTTTTTTTCTATTTTAAAAATTTTTTTAAATTTATCTTCTAAACCTTCGTAACTATCATTTTTCAATAATTTATTTGAATTAATATCCGATGAAGAAATTACAGGAAGAATAGGTTTAGATGGCAAAGGTCTAAACGAACATCTGTAAGGTAAACTAAAGTTGTTTTCTAGGGCTTCAGGCAAATCACTAAAAAGTTTGATCATATCGTCAGATGATTTAAAATAATGTTGATTTGATAATTTTATTCTGTTTACATCATTAACGTATGTTTTTTGACCAATGCACATTAGAGCATCATGCGCTTCAAACATATTTTTATCTAGATAATATACTTCATTGGTAGCAATTATAGGCAAATCGAACTTTTTGGAAATATTTAAATTAAAATATTCAAATTCCTTTTCGTTTAAATCATTATGTCTTTGTATCTCAATATAAAAATTGTCCTGAAATGTTATTGATAGCTTGGAAATAATATCTTCTATTTCCTTAAATAATCCTTTATTAAAGAGTTTACCAATGAGGCATCTAATCGATCCACTTAAGACAACTATGCCTGAGGATTTGTTTATCAGATCACCAAAATCACAATGCGGATCTGTTGTTGCAGAATTGTCTAAATATGATTTTGATGAAAGTTCAATAATATTTTTATATCCAGTAATATTTTTTGCTATTAGAGGTATAAATCCTGTGAAATCTTTATATTTAAATAATATTTGAGTTCCAATAATAGGTTGAGTTCCAATAGATGATAAACTTTCTGAAAATTCTAACGCTCCAGACATTATATGAGAGTCTGAAATACCTATAGATTGTATTTTATTGGTTTTGCAAAAATCTTTTAGTTGATCAATTTTTATTGCACCTTCACAGATTGAATATTGGGTGTGTATTTTAAAATGATTAAATCTTTTTTTAATTGAATCGTTCATTGGTGATTTTCATTTTACCACCAATCATTTTGATTTTACAATCTGCCATATTAGCAAAATATCTATTGTGGGTTGCAAATATTA
>MDTG01185844.1_pt1 | contig 25906 bp, 24 predicted proteins | sample 811421 | NCBI WGS metagenome assembly MDTG01 (sample SAMN05326645, study PRJNA326480) | marine metagenome | isolation source: seawater | place: Pacific Ocean: South East | collected 2011
ATAAAAAGAACCCAAACATTCACTAGCATCTTCAATTAAATTAATATTATACTTATCACAAACTTTTTTAATCATATCTACTTTGCATGGATGACCAAACACGTGGACTGCGATTAATGTTTTTACTCTTTTTTTTGTTTTTTTATTATAAAAAAATTTACCTTTCTTAAAAAGAATTTCTCTTAAGTATTTGTCTAACTTAATAGGATCAACACCAAGAGTATCAATTTCAACCTCTACAAAATGAGGTGAAGCTCCTAGATATAAAGTTGCATTAGCTGAAGCAATAAAGTTTAAAGATGGCATTAAAACCTCATCATTATTTGTAACTCCAGACTCGTGTAAAGCTAAATGAATAGAGGAAGTTCCATTAATTATTGGAATAACATATTTTGACCCAGTAATATTTTTTATCTTTTGACAAAACTTATTACTTAAATTTCCATAGGTTGAAACAAAACCTGAATTCAAACATTGGGCAAGAGATATTTTGTCAGTATTATCAATTAAAGGTTCATGTAAATTAATAGGCTTTATTTGGTTTTTGATATTAATATGATTAATTAATTTATTAATTTTATTATAAAAATTTTTTTCTAATTTCATAATTTCCAAATAATTTTTTATTTTTAAACTTTTTTTTATTATTAATAATAAAATTTAATAATTCATTTATACCTTTATTGAGACCAAATTTTGGTTTAAAATTAAGTATCTTTTTGGCTTTTGAAAAATTAACCCTATAATTTCTAGCGTCAACAGTACTTGGTTTAAACACAATTTTTGCCTTTTTAAATTTCTTTTTTAAAAGACTCCCAATTTGTCTTTTTGTATAATTATTTTTATCACTTCCTATATTAAAAATATTTACAGATTGAGATTTGTTTTTAGAGAGATATTGCATGGTTTTATTTATTGCTTGGGCAAAATCTTGAACATGACAATACGGCCTCCACGTATCTGCATCGTATATCTCTAAATGATTATTATAAATTATATCATATACAAATTCATTTAAAGTAAGGTCAAATCTCATCCTGTCAGATGCCCCAAAAGCAGTAGCAAATCTAAGTATAGCAACCTTATCAAGTTTTTTGGTCCGCATTAAGAATTTTTCAATTTTAATCTTATCTTTTGCATAATACGATAATGGATTTAATTTGTGATTTTCTTTCGCTTTAATGTTACCTCTAATAAATCCATAATTTGAACATGTAGATACAAAAATTAATTTTGTTTTTTTTGAATTAAAAAGTTCAATCATTTTTTTAATTAGTACAAAATTTATTTTTCTAGATAGTTTTGTATATTTCTTTGTAATCGGATCACCCACCAATCCAGCCAAAATAATCACATGATCAAATTCTTTGTTTAGTGATTTAACATGTTTCATATCCTTTTCAATTAAGGATGAAGAATTTTTTTTTTGAATTCGTTTAAAAAATTTTTTATGGTTATAAATAAAATTATCAATAATTGTTATATTGTATTTTTTTTTCTTTAGGTATGGAATAATAGCTGAGCCAATATATCCACCTCCACCAATTATTAATATTTTTTTCATAAGCAAATAATAAAATTATTTTGTATATACCTTTATTTTAAGCAAATCTAATATAAACCTAACTTTTTATATAATATTGTATGATCTTCCCTTGAGATTTTATACAAATTTTTTTTTTTAATGTTTGGCTGAGAAAGAAATGCAATTTTAATTCCCAATTTTTTTAATATCTTTAATGTATTACCATTAAATCTTCCAAGAGGAAAAGCCATCGAATATACATCATTTTTTGTAATTCTTTCTAAGATTTGTTTATTTTTTCTTAATTCTTGCAATTGTTTTTTATAAGATAATTTATCAAAATTTGTTGGATGTGTGTGAGAATGTAATCCTATAACATTTTCATCTTTAGACAATATTTCTAAATTTTTTTTATTAATATAGATGTTTTTGTTAAGTTTTTTATAATTAAATCTATTTTTATTAAAAAGGTTAATACTTATTTCTTCGAATTTACTTTTATTTATGACTCTATCTCTTATAAATCTAAATTCTAAATCAGAAATAGAATAAAATTTCCAAATCTTTTTTTGTTTTAAAAAAATTTTTTTATTCTTATTTAATATTTTACGAATAGTATTTTTATTTATTTCTTTATATAAAACTTCATAAAAACTTGAGTAATATTGATCTATTTTATTAAAGTAGACTTCTCGAAAATATCTATTCAATTCTAATAAATTAATTTTTTTTTCAAAAATTGATGAATAAATAAAAAAAAAAGATTTTATCTTTAAATCTTTTAAAACTGGGTAAGCAACATCAAATTGACTTTTAATACCATCGTCAAATGTAATACAGGTCTCATAATTTTTAATTGTATTATTCTTTGTTTTATAAAAAAAATCGTTAGGAGATAAAATATTTTTAACTTCAATTTTTTTAATTAGTTTGTAAAGTTGATCTTTGTCAAATGAACCTTGTGTCTTAATATGTTTTTTGTAATTATGAAAATGATGAAACATTATTGGAAATAGTTTTTTTTGCATTTAGAATAATATTTATAAAAAGTAAATAAATTGACTCATATCATATTTTGCTCTAATTATTTAAAAATTATCAATGAAAAAATTCAAATACATCCTTGGAATTCAATGTTTTGCGAATATGGATTCTGGTGCTGCAATACTAAAATGTTCAATTAATGGAGATTTTTTAGATTATGTTGCAATTTCTGAAGAAAGGTTAATTAGAAAAAAACACCCTTACACCTTTCCAATTCATTCAATTGATTATTGTATGAAATATTTCAACCTTAAAAGAATAAATGATATTGACTTATTGGTTACAGACTGGATAAGAATAAAAAAATGGGAATTTTCAGGTCCAACATTTAATGTAAGTGAATTTGATTATTTAAAAGATATATTTAAATTTGACAAAACCAAGATAAGAATAATAAGCCATCACTTAGCTCATGCTGCATCTACTTTTTATACTAGTAAATTTAAAGAGTCTGCAATTCTCATAGTAGATGGCAATGGAAGTGATATAGAGACAACAACTTATTTTAAAGGCAATCAAAATAAAATAAATTTCTTAGAGAACTTTAAATATCATGGAATAGGAGCCTGTTATACTGCTGTTTCTACAAGAATATTGAATATGGGAACAGGTGGAGAAGGAAAAACTATGGGTCTGGCACCTTATGGAAAAAAATACTCAAAAAGAAAAGATTTTGACATTAAATATTCTTTGAAAGGAATAAAAAATAATTTTTCTGGTTTTATGGATAGAATGCCTTATTCAGACGTACTTAATCAAATAAGTCCCAAATTTAGACCAGACCCTATTAAGATAAAATATAAGACTTGTAAAAATAAAAAAGATTTAACTAACCCATATTTTTCGTCAGTTGCCTATAAACTTCAAAACGTAACAGAAAAAACTCTTATACATCTTGCTAAGGATATTCAAAAAAAAACAAAAAGTAAAAATTTGTGTATAGCTGGTGGAGTTGGATTAAATTCTGTAGCAAATAAAAAAATTTTAGATAATACTAAATTTAAAAAAATATTCATCTTTCCTGCCTGTTCAGACTCAGGAATACCATTTGGGTTAGTGATTTGGGGATATTATAATCTAGATGAATTAGGTATCAAAAAATTTAAAAAAACAAAATTTGAAAATGCTTATCTGGGGAATTCATATACCCCAAAACAAATTAAAACTTGTCTTGATAAATACAAAATAGCTTATTCAAAAGTAAACACAAATAAAGTTGCAGAATTGATTTCTCAGGGAAAAATTATTGGTTGGTTTCAAGGTAGAAGTGAGTACGGTCCGCGAGCACTTGGTAACAGAAGTATTTTGGCTGATAGTAGGAAACCTGAAATGAAAGATATACTTAACAAAAGAGTTAAACACAGAGAAAGTTTTAGACCATTTGCACCCTCAATAAAGATTGAATATTCAAAATTTTTTTTTGAATTAAATTGTCCATCACCCTATATGCTATTAATTGCAAAGGTTAAAAAAAAAAAGATTATACCATCAGTAACCCACGTTGATGGAACTGCTAGAGTTCAAACTGTTACCAACGACTCTAATAAAAAGTTCTACAAACTAATTGATAATTTTCAAAAAATAACTGGTGTTCCATGTATACTTAATACCTCTTTTAATGATGCGGGAGATCCAATAGTAGAAACGCCATTAGATGCATTAGAGACTTTTTTTAAATGTGATATGGATTATCTTTATTTAGAGGAATATTTAATTCATAAAAAAAATCAAAAAAATATTCAGAGTATTTTTAAAAAAATTTCATCAGATATTAAGAATGAAATTAATACCAATAGAAGAATTATATTAAGAAAACTATTTAGAAATTATTCTAAAAAAAATTGCAAAAAGTTTATTGCTAAAAATAATAAAAACTCAATTTATAATTTAGTTTTTGACAATATAAATAAATTAGAATTAAAAATAAAAGAATGGTTATCTAATAAAAAAAACATCCTAATAATTGGGACTGGAGATCATACAAATTTAATGTTTAATCTTTTCCCCCTTATTTCAAAATTGAATATAGTTGGATTTGTGAATTATTCTAAAAAATCTAAAAATAGTTTTAATTTTTTGAGAAAAATAGATTTTAAAAATATGCATAAAGAAAAATTTGATGAAATACTTATATCTTCTTACGAGTATAATTTTGATATTTTAGAAGAGTTGAAAAGATATAAATATAAAACTTATTCTATTTATGAAAATAGAAATAGAAGTTTATTAGACATTTACCAAAAAAAGATTATAAGCTTATTTAAAAAATATAACTCCAGGAAAAACATATGAAATACTTAAATGAGTTGTGCAATGTTTATTGGGCGAGACCCGAGAATGCTTTATGGCTAACAAAAGTTATGCAAGAAATGGATAAAATAAATTTTAATGGAACTAAATTAGATTTGATGTGTGGACATGGCATTTGGTCATTTATTAAAGCTGGTGGTAAATTTGATTATGGCTTTGATTGTTACCAAGATGTAGTTGATTTAAAGAAATATAATGATGGAGCCGATATTCAAAATCATTTTACAGAAAACTACAAACCACAGATAATTAAAAAACCAAATTATAGAATAGATTATGGACTTGACTGGAAGGAAAATAATTTAAAAAAATGCTCAAAATTAGATTTTTATGATGAATTAGTTCAAGCGGATTGTAATCAAAAATTACCATTAGAGGATGAGTTTTTTGATTCTATTTTCTCCAACACCGTTTATTGGGTTGAAGATTTAGATAATATTCTGTCTGAAATAAATAGAATTTTGAAAAAAGATGGAAAAGTTTTTTTAATAAATTATTTGCCTGCAATAAATAATTATTTACATTTTTATAAAAAACAGGGTTTTAGTAATGATTGGATTAATTTAATTGATAGAAATAGATCTGTAGAAAATAAGCACATTTACTCAAAAAATGATTGGGTTGAAATATTTTCAAAACATGGATTTAAACTTGAAACTTATATTCCAACTGTAAACCAGGTTTTTGCTCATATTTGGAATATTGGTTTGAGACCATTAGCTGGATTGATAATTGAAATGGCATCAAAACAAGGCAAGGAAGAATATTACAACATGAAAAAAGAATGGGTTAAGGTTCTGACAAATGTTTTAGAACCTTATGTTTCTCAAAAAAGTTTTTCAGATGTTAATAATGGAGATGAGGTAGAGGCAATTTTTGTTTTAACTAAAAAATAAAAAAATGTATAAAATAACAAAAGTTACTAGACCTGATAAAAATATTTATAATAATAATTATTTTTTTAAAACACCTAAGGAATATTATAAACAGGCAGTTCAGATAATTAAAAAAAAAAAAATCAATAACTTATTAGATATCGGCTGTTCAAATGGGAGTTTTTTAAGTTATATAAAAAGTAAAATAGCCTGTAATTATGTAGGTGTAGAACCTTTAAGTAACTTGATTTCTTTAGCAAAAAGAAATGTAAAAGATGTAACTTTTATAAAAGCAAGACTGTTTGATAAAAAATTGAATAAACTAAGATATTCATTTGATGTTGTAACTGCCATGGGTGTTTTAGCTTTATTTGACCATCCAGAACAAGCAATAAAAAGATTGTCATACTTTTTAAAAAAAAAGAAAGGTAGTAGATTAATTTTAATAAATGCTGCAAATATTTTTTCTATTGATACTATTTCAAGATATAAGCACACTGATGCAAAAGTTTGGGAGTATGGTCAAAATATGTTCTCAATAAGTACACTAAAAAAAATAGCCACAAAAAATAAGTTAAAATTTTCTTTTAAAAAAGCAAATTTAATTCAAATTAAAAAAAGAAAAGATGTAATGAGAAGTTGGACTGTTGACCTTGATTTGAGCAATAGATCAAAAAGCAAGACAAGATATTTAATGGATGGAATGGGCAGGCTAAAAAATACCTTTATTTTTACTTTAACAAAATAATTTTATAATTTAAAATTTATGTACAATAACAGAGGTGTTGCCGTATTTATCATTTGCAGCTACGCCTATGCTTTTTACATCATCTAAAGGAAGCGTGTCTGGGTGAAAAGCATATGCCCATGTTTTTTTGTCTACAAAATCTAAATTATCATACAAAAATCGTCTTGACCTTGTTTCTATAGCTAAAAAAGGTTGTGGACCAAAAACGTTTCCTTTTTTAGCTTTAACTATGAGGTTAGGGTAATCACCTTTAGATTTTAATTTTAATTTAAGATCAAGCTTTATTTTATTTTTATTATCAATATTTTTTTTATAAATAGCTTTTCTAAACCCATCTTCAACATTAAGAAATCTTATTTTGACATCTTTATACTTTTCAGATGATCTTTTTATAAAATCATAAACATGATTTACTTCATATACAAGATTTCTGAAATCGTGACTAGTCACACCAACTAAGATTGATTTATTTTCTTTTTGGGCTCTTTTAAAAGCTACATCCATTTCATATTGATCAATACTTGCAATTCTATTCATTATATTTAATGCTCTTCCAATCCATCTTCTACAATTTCCCTCTAATTGATAATCATCATGGTCTGGATGATAAATACTCCAGTCATAAGGTGCATTCCTCCAATTACCTGATCGACCATTTTTAAAATCTGTGTACCTATCAAAATGTTTTTTATTTTTAATAGCCATATTTGTTATATCGAATGGGATAAATTGTTCCAAAAACCAATTACTATCTGGCCTTTCTGCTTGAAAGCCAGCTCTAAAAGCACTTGGAAAAAAATTTCTTTCGATTATTTTTCTAGATAATATTTCATAAATTTCTCCAGATCTAAAATAAGAAGTAGCACATCTGTGTGCGTCATTATAAGTTGACATAGGATGAAAATGCCATTGAATAGAGTCTCTGTATTTTTTGAATTCATTCACACATGTATTATAATAATCAAAAATTGCATGATTTCCCATTGTTCTTCTTCTAGGATTATCCTTGTAATTAACATGATCTAAACAATGCCATGTGAATTTCCACCCTGATCCAAAACTATCAACATATTTTTTTCTAAATTTATCTGAATTTATTTCAGACATCATTTTATCAATCCTACTCCAGTCATTGTTGTAATCAGCCAAATGGCTCGAAAATATTTCAATAATTTTTTTTTCTATACCGTTACCAAGCTTAATTTTTCCCTGCAAAAGTTTATTTAAGTTTTCAGTGGTTCTTTTAATGTGATTTATTCCAAACAAGTCATTAATACGGTCGAATTTATTATCTAGGGTCTCATGTAATGGACCTTCAGTATCAACAGCATGAACAATAATAACTTCTTTCATAAGAAAACTCTTTTATAAGCATAAAAAACTCTAAATCAATAATAATCTTATCTTTTTAGAAAAAAATTTAAAAATTTCTCAAATTCAAAAAGATTTTCAAGTATAAAATCTGTTTTTATTTTGTAAAATTGATTTTTAATTTTTTTAATCAGAATATTTTTTTTTGCTTTACTCATTGAATAAAGTTCTTTTCTTGTCAGACCTGCTTGAATACCAGTTAAAGTTAAGCCTACTGTAATCATATTAGCTTTTTTACCCTCTTTAATTCCTGATAGACTATCATCTATTTTTACACATTTTTTACTATTTTTAATTTTAAAAAATTTTTGATTTTTTTTGCACATATCAGGATATGGTCGACCTTTGCTTACTTGATCATCACTGACATGATAATCAACAAAAAGATTATTTTTGGACAAATATTTGATAATTATATTGGTGATATAAGAGGGATATCCAGTTGTTATACCAATTTTTATATTATTCCTTTTTAAGATCTTAAAAATTTTTTTTACATTTGGTATGATATTTAAATTATTTTGTACTTCTTTAACAAGTAATTCATCAAATTTTGCGGATAGAGTATTTAAATCTTTTGTATCATATTTCTTATAGTAATTCTTATTCCATTGATCTTTAACTAATGGATTATTCAAAATTTTAAAAATATGTTTTTTTTTTTGGATACCCATGTCAATTTTAATTATATCTTTACTTACAAATATATTGATATCCTTAAAAATTTTTTGCATGGTATTTATTGTGGCTAAACTTCCGTGGTCTACTAAAGTTCCAGATAAATCAAATATTACTGCTTCAATTTTTTTATTGTCTTTCATAGTTTATGGTAATATTCTTTAATCATTTATGAAACAATTAAAAAATTCAAAAGTAACTTTTTGTCCTGGTCCTGGTGCTATTATTCCTGAGTGGTTTAAAAATCAAAGTGAATTTTTTGGAAGAGGAGACAAAGAGTATGATAATATTAAACATAGAACTCTTAATTGGTTAAAGAAAAAAAGTGGTCAAGATGAAATTGTACCTGTGGCTGGTGCTGCAACTACAGCAGCGATAGTAGCCATTAACTCTTTTTTAAAAGGAAGAGTTTTAGTAATAAATACTGGTTATTACTCAAATAGATGGTTGAATTATTTAAAAAATTCAAAAATTAAAAATAAAGTTGTTTCATTAGACTATGCATTATTTCTAAAAAAAAAAGAATTCAAAAAAATTGATTGGATTGTCTTTACATATGTTGAAACAGCTTCTTGTACAAAATTCGACTTAGAAAAAATAAAGAAAAAAGCAAAAAAAAATAGTTGTAAATTATTTTTGGATGCCACTGCATCTATAGGTTTGGAAAAAAATCATCACTTAGCTGATGTACTTATTTTCAGTAGCTGTAAAGGACTTTTTGGTCCAACAGGGCTTGGATTTATTGGTTATAAAAAAAAGATTAAACCTAAAGTAACACCAAAAGATTTTTTATTTAATTATCTCAACCATAAAGAGGGCAAATATACTTTAGGTTATAATTGTATAGCTTCATTGTATTCAATTTCCAAAAACCATAGTAGATATTTAAAAAAAATAAATTTTGCTCAAAAAAAATTAAAAAAATTTAACGTATCAAATAATTCACCAAAAATAGGATTAGGATTAAAATATAAAATTCGAAATAAAAAAATAAATAAAACAATATTTTATATTCCTAGAGAAAACCCAGGTTATGACGTTATTTTTCTTTTAGGTTTAATAAAATTTAAAAATAGTGAAATAATTAAAATACTTAAAAGTAGAATAATTGATAATTTTATTTAAACCCTTGCAACCCATTTTTCTAGATCTTCAATATTGAATTGCTTTTTATCAGGTCTAGATAAAGTATGGTGAAAAAATTTACTACCTTCAGAGGCAGGCCCAATAAATGTTATATTTTTATTTTCAAAGTTATTTTTATTTAAGGGTGACTGATTTTTTGAAAGTTTTATTCCTATATTCTTATTAAAACTTAAAATAAAATTTTTCTTCATGTTATTATAAAGTTTATCTCCAAAAAAATTAGTTTTGTAAATATCTGCTACAGCAGAAAAAATATAATCAATTTTAATTTTAATTATATTATTTGATAAGAATAGGGTTTTTTTCATTTTTTTGAAATTATAATTATTTTTAAATTTCATTATTATTTTTTTTTTGAGTATTAATTTTTTTATTTTTTTTATCATATCCAATGAGGGTCCATCTGCGAGTCTATTATGAATAGGAAGAATCTTATTTAAAAATTCTTTATAAATTTTTTGATTTTTGATATCATCAAATAAAATTGTCATTAGTGGTCTCAAATCTCTGAAGACTCCATCAGAAGCTTTTTTGAAAGGACTGGATAAATTTCCTTTTTTTGCTTCATTAATATCCCATTTTAAAAAATTAATATATTCTCTTTCAAATGTTTTTTTTTCTAATAAAAGAGGGTTAGAAAAGAAATCAAAAAAAGTATAATTATTATTTGAAATATTTTCTAATATTTTTTTTTGTGAAAACCAATTTTTTTTAAAAAATTTTTTTTTTAAATTTTTTTTTTGAATCATTTGTTTTAAATAATTTTCAACATATATATCTGCATTTCTAAAATTATTAGATTTTAAAAAATTTTTAACGGAAAAAAGATTTATTAATTTAGCTTTAAATTTCATATATTCATTAATTCTTAAAAAACTTTTAAAATAAATTAAGTAAAATTCAGATTTTATTAGAGGTAAAATTGAATTTTTAATTGTGATTTCATTAGATACTACTTCTTTATTAACTTTATTTTGTAAAAATTTAATTATCTTAGAATTCAAAATTATTCCTGAATGCTCATATTTTTTTGGATCAGATAGTTTTTGATTTAAAGGTCTTGCCAATGGAAATAAAAAAGTTCTTGAAATTGGATAAATTTTTTTACATTTTGAATTAATCATACTAATTACGTCAATGGATGATACCCCTGTACCAAATATGATAATTTTTTTATTTTTAAATTTTTTCCAATAATCTTTATTGTCTAAAAAATTTAAAAAATTATATTCAAAATTACAATTTGTATTTTTAACTATTTTTAAAATTTTTCTATTAAGTTTTGTATTTTTATTACTTGGAATATAATTTCCTGTAGTAACTAGAACTTTATCACAAATATGTTTTTGATCTTTATCGTCGATTAATTCAAGTTGTTTTGTTTTTTTAATTGATATGATCTTACTATGATAAATTTCAATTTTTGTATTTGTATACTTTCTAAATAATTTAAATATATCAATAAATTTTTGCTCTAAAGCTAATCCAAAAATATATCTTGGTGGCCAATCAGTTGATTTGATATTTTTAATTGATTTATCTAAACTTTTTTTTTTCCATTCCATAAAATTATAATCATATTTTTTTAAAAAATTTGGAAATTTATTAAAAGGGTAAGACCCTAAAGATATTTGTCCAGCAACTCTGTTCAATAATATCTCTTGATTAAGAAATTTACTGTGAGTTTTTCCACATCCCAAGAGTCCAGTAGGCTCAAAAATTTTAATTAATCTTTTTTTTTTTTTATTTTTTCTTGAAGAGTTTTTTTTAAAAGAATTTCCAATGCATATGTACAGTTTGGTCCAGCACCAATAATACTTAGATTTTTAAATTTCATCTGTTATAAGAATTATATGAATATAGATACCTATACTTTATTTTCTTATCTTTCTATCAGAGATAATATACTTTATCCATTGGATAAATTTATGTCAAAATCTGAGATAGATTTAGTTTGTCAGAGAATGACTTTTAAAAAAAGTTTTTTTTCACTTCCGTTTTTTTTATGTGCCAATGAGAATGACTTAAAAACAATAACAAATAATAAACTTAAGCTTATTTATAATCATAAAAAAATTGGAGAAGTAACTGTAAAGTCAATTTCTATGCTAGAAAAGGATAAAATAATTGAGTCTCTTTTTAAAGATATTGAAATTAATCCAAAAAAACATCCTTATGTAAAATATTTGATGAATTCAGGAAATTACATTATTGAAACAGAAAGTTTTTCAAAAAAAAAATTTAAATTAAAAATTAAAAATATGACTGGCTTTGCAACAAGAAACATTCCTCATAAAGGTCATGAAAAAATTATTAAACATTTTTGTCAAAAAAGGAAAGTATTGATTAATATTTTTGAAGATAGCTCTAATAATAAAAAAATAAATTCTTTAAATACATTTAAAGCATATAATAAATTTATAGATAAAAATAATTTAAAAAAAAAGATACAGTTAAAAAAAATTAAATTACCAAGTTTTCTTTTAGGACCAAGACAAGCCGCAATACATGCTATTGTGGCGAAGAATCTTACCTGCAACTCTTTTATTGTTGGAAGAGATCATTCTGGTTTTAAAAATTTTTTTGATATTTTTCAATCTTATTCTTTTTGTAAAAAAAATGAAAAAAAAATTGGTATTAAAATTTATGAAAGTGGAAGCCCAGTATATTGTTTTGATTGTAACAAAATTGTATTTAGAAAAAACTTTAAATGTAGAAGATTTATTGATATAAGCGCATCATTAATCAGAAAAAACAAAAATAATAAAATCAAAAAACTATTATCAAACTTCTAATGAAAAAAAAAAATTTCTTATGTGGCGTTATCAGCAGATATTTTACACAAAGGTCACATGAATATTATTAAGACTGCAAATAAATATGGAAAAGTTTTGGTTGGTCTATTAACTGATAAGGCTATCTCCTCCTATAAAAATTTACCTTATCTTAATTATAATCAGAGAGAAATGATTGTTAAAAATTTGAGATATGTTTACAAAGTAGTACCTCAAAATGAACTTGACCATACAAAAAATTTAATCAAATACAAACCTAATTTTGTTGTTCATGGAGATGATTGGAAAAAAGGAGTTTTAAAAAAAACGAGATCCAAAGTAATAAAAACAATATCAAAATGGAATGGAAAACTTATAGAACCAAAATATACACAAAATATTTCTGATAATCAGTTTAAAAAAAAGATTCATGATATTGGTACTACTCCAGATATCAGAAGAGAAAGATTAAAAAGATTGATAGAGTCTAAAGATATAGTAAGAGTGCTAGAAACTCACAGTCCACTCACAGGTTTAATCGTGGAAAAATTAAGGGCTTTTGATAAAAATAATTTTTTAGAATATGATGCAATGTGGTCATCAAGTCTTACAGACTCTACTTTACGAGGAAAACCTGATAATCAATCTGTCGATTATTCTACAAGAATAAATGGTGTAAGTGAGATATTGGATGTTACTACAAAACCTTTAATTTTTGATGCTGATAATGGTGGAAGACTAGAACATATAAAATATCTTGTGAGAACTTTAGATAGGTTGGGTGTCTCAGCAATCGTAATAGAGGACAAGGTTGGGTTAAAAAAAAATTCTTTATTCGGAAATCAGAAAAATGCTCAACAAGATAATATTAGAAATTTTTCAAACAAAATAAACAAAGCCTCAAATTCTAAAATTTCAAAAGATTTAATGGTAGTTGCAAGAATTGAAAGTTTAATTTTAGAAAAAGGAATGAAAGATGCATTAAAAAGGGCAGAAGCCTACTCTGAAGCAGGTGCAGATATGATATTGATACATAGCAAAATGAAAACACCCAATGAAATTTTAGAATTTTCCAAAAAATTTAAAGAAAGTAGAAATTTTAAACCTTTAGTTGCTGTACCTTCAACATACTCATCAATCAAAGAAAAGACTTTAATTAAAAATAATTTTAAGGTTGTTATTTATGCAAATCATTTAATGCGAGCGTCTTATCCAGCCATGATTAATACTGCAAAAAATATATTGAAAAATAAAAGATCAAAAGAAAGTGAAAAAGAAATTATTTCTATAAATGAAATATTAAATTTGATTAAATGAGTTCTAATTCTATATTCATTAAAAATTTAAAAAAAATTGGTATTGAATTTTTTACAGGTGTCCCAGATAGTGTCCTCAAAAATTTAACGGATGAGATTCCAAAAAATAAAAATCATATTATAACTGCTAATGAAGGAAGTTCAATTGCACTTGCCGCTGGGTATTATTTGTCAAAAAAAAGGTTAGGTTGTGTTTACTTTCAAAATTCTGGTTTGGGAAATGCTATAAATCCTCTTGCCTCTATAACTCACAAAAAAGTCTATTCAATTCCGTTATTACTACTTATAGGTTGGAGGGGGTACCCTAGATCAAATGATGAACCGCAGCATTTAGTCAAAGGATTAATAACAAAAAATATTTTAAAATTATTAAATATTAAGTATTTGATCATGAATAAAAAAACTAAATTTTCTCAAATAAATAAAATAATTTCTTACTCTAAGAAAAAAAAAAATACCAGTTGCTTTAATATTTAAAAAAACTTTTCCAGATAAAATCAGAGACAAAAAAATAAATAATTATAAAGTTTCAAGAAGTGATGCGTTACTCGAGATTTTAAAGAATATAAAAAAAAACACAAAAATTATTTCATCTACAGGTTATAACTCTAGAGAAATTTTAAAAATAAGAGAGAAGAATAACATAAATTTGGGTAAAGATTTTTATTTAGTAGGTGGAATGGGGCATACATCAATGGTTGCCCTAGGTAGTTCAATTTTTGATCGAAAAAATATATTATGCCTAGATGGTGATGGCTCAATGTTAATGCATTTTGGAAATTTATTTACTGAGGCGCAATATTCAAAAAAAAATTTTAAATATATTCTTTTAAATAATGGTGCTCACGAATATGTTGGAGGGCAAACTACAAATTCATTTAAAATGAATTTGAAAAAAATTTCTTATGGTTTGGGATTTAAAGAATATCAAATAATTAAAGATTTAGATATTCTTAAAAAAAATATTGGAAAAATTATTAATAAGAAAAAATCAATTTTTTTGGAAATAAAAATATCAAATCAAAATATGAAAGAACTCCCAAGACCTAAAAATTTAAAAAGTATTAAACATAATTTTATGAGCTAAAATTTAAAACTTTAAGTGTTATGAAGCCCATAGTTGGTAAATTTCTTTCAGTTTTACAAGATACCAAATTAAAAAAAATAAATATTGCAGTTTAAAGAATGATCAATTTTTTAGTGATCGAGATTTAAAGATTATTTATTTTTTTTTTTAACTCATTTTCTAGTGATTTCAAATTTCTTTTAAAATCATTATTAATTATTATATGAGGATTTTTTGGAAATTTTGGTTTAATATTTATACCAACAACATTTTTTTTACTGTAGGTGTTTCTTATATTTATTTTTTTTAATTTTTTTAAGTCTGTTTTAATAAATATTTCAACATATTTTTTATATTTTTTCTATTCCATAGTCTAGGTTCATCCATTAAACCAACGATTGAAAAAACTACATTAATATTTTGATCCGTTATATATTTAGAAATTTTATTATAAATTCTGGAATATGATTTTCTTTCGCTCAAGGAATAACCATTGAGGTTGAGAATTGTTCTTATTTGATCTCCATCAAAATGAATTGTTGGACCATATTTCTTTTTTAAAAAAGGAAGAATTCTTTTGGCTAATGTGGTTTTTCCCGAACCTGATAAACCTGTTATCCAAAAAAGAGTACCAAATTTTTTAATTTTTCCACTCATTTAAATTATTTGTTTTTTTATATATTCTTTAATTATTTTTGTTTTAGATAAATCATTTTTAGATTTTTCTATAAAATATTTGATAAAATTTGAAGAGTTAATACTATAATTATGAAAAATATAATTTCTGAGTTTATTTAATTTTTCTATATTTTTTTTAGATTTCATCTTAAATTCAAAAATTTTAGAAAAATTTTTCATATTAGTATAACCAAACGGATAAATTTTATTAAAACTTTCAAGATCAGATTTATTAAAAGATTTGACAAGTAAGTTTAAAGAGTCACAACCATGGTATAATGCTTCTGTTCCTATACTTAAAGTATTCATAGAAACAATTAGTTTAGAAATCTTATATATAGACAGAGTATTATAATAAGGAGTTTCAATTTCTAATATTCTTTTTTGATTACTCAGCTTGTTTATTAAATTGCGTTTTTTGAATGCTTTTTTTGTATATGGATTTTTGTATTTTATTATTAAAAAAGTATCTTTATTTTTAACAACATAATTTAATATATATTGCATTAATGAATCGTGCTTTTGTGGAGAAAATATTCCCGTATCATATGCCGATGTATCAAATAAAGATATTATTTTTTTATTTTTTGTTTTTTTTTTAATTAATTTAATTAATTTTTTATCTTCAGTAAGTTTGGCAAAATATGGTTTAGAATAGAATATATTTTTATTAATATTAGATTTTTTATCAAAATTTTTTTCAAAAAATTTGCCCCATGAAAAAATAATTTCATCAGGTTGAGCCAAAAAACTATTAATTTTATTTGTATAATATGATCTTAAATAATTCACATTAATAGCATTACAATCATCTAATGCTTGCCTAATTGGGGCAAAAAATTTATCTAATGTTAGAGAGTGAACAAAAACTTTCGTATCAAATCTTTTAAAAATTTGATAATAAATTTCATAATCTAAAATAAACTTTATAATAAAAGAATTTATAAAAGCTTTTTTTGGACTATTAATAGAATATATCAAAATTTTTTTTAGACTTTCTCTTGTTTTTGTTGATATTTTATTTAAAGGGAATTTTTTATAATCAATATATTTTGAATTTAATTTATTTAGACAAATATAATCATAATTAAATTTTTTTTGCTGAAGACTTTTGACAGACAAAAACCATGGATCTAGTTCTTGTCTGAATAAAAATAATATATCATTTCTCTTAAAGTTATTAATGTCTGGAAAGTCATTTTTTTGTTTAACTCCATAAAAATACTCAACCATAATAGGGTATTTTTTTTTTACTAAATTTTTTTTTTTTAAATTTAAGAAATAAACAGAATTAATAATTGAATTAGTAATTTGAAGAAAAGAATTAAAACCAAAATTAATTTTATTTAAAAAAAAATTTGTGTTAAGATTTTTTAATTTTAATTTTTTATTTGATGCCAACTCTATAGCTATTGGATAAACATAATTTAGCAAATTATATTTAAGGTGTAATTTTAGTAATTCTTTATCAAATTTTTTTTGAAGAAAATTATAGTTTTTTGAGATAATATCTTCAGATAACTTTTCTAATATATCTCTTAAATTTTCATCAACCATCTCCCTTAATGATTTATTTTTTTTTGAATCATGTTTCCATAATTCATAATCTGTCTTGGATTTTGATATAAACATTGAAAAATTTTTATGTTAACTTAATTTATAAAGTATATAAGATTAAATTAAATTAAGTTGATACTTTAATTTTAAAATTATTACAAGAAAATGAGCAAAATTGAAAACAAAGTTTTAAAAAAAATTATAATATATGAGAATTCTACGATTGAAAAAGCTATTAAAAAATTATCAAATACTGGTTTACAGATAATTATTGTTTGTAATAAGCAAAATAAACTATTAGGCACAATAACTGATGGCGACATCCGAAGAGGTCTTTTAAAAAAATATACATTAAAGTCGAATATAAAAAAAATTTATAATAAAAAACCATTTTATCTTAAAGATAATCTTAGTGAGACAATTATAAGATTTATTTTAAAAAATAGGTCAATATCACATGTTCCTATTGTTGATAAGAAATTAAAATTGAAATCAGTTTATTCATCAATATCTTTAATCGAAAAAGATGAAAGTAAGAAAAAAAAAAATTATGTTTTAATAATGGCTGGTGGATATGGAAAAAGATTAAGACCTCTTACAAAATCAACTCCTAAACCAATGCTAAAAATTGCAAATAAACCAATTTTAGAACACATAATAAATCGTTTGAAAAATCAAGGTTTTATAAATCTGATTATTTCAACTCATTTTAAATCAAATAAAATTATTAAATATTTTGGTAATGGTAAAAAATTTGGAGTCAAAATTAGATATATTAAAGAAAAAAAAGCTTTGGGAACAGCTGGGGCATTATCAAATCTTAAAGGAAAAATTAAAAAACATTTATTGATGATGAATGGAGATATTTTAACAGAAATTAATTTTATAGAATTTGTAAAATATCATAATTTAAATAAAACTGACGCCACAATTGCTGTTCAATCTTACAACACAACCAATCCCTATGGAGTTTTTAAAATAAAAGGGTCAAGAGTGACAGATTTTTTTGAAAAACCTATACAAACAAATTTTATTAATTCAGGAATTTATATTTTTAATTCAAAATTATTAAAGTTAATCCCTAGAAATACAAAATTTGATATGTCAGATTTTTTAAAAATGCTAATATTTAAAAAAGTAAAATTATCCGCATTTCCTATCCATGAACTTTGGAGCGATATTGGTGATATGAAAAATTTTAATTCTGCACTAAATAGATTAAAGTAATTATTATATAAATTGATATTTTCTTATCGTTTTAGTATCTTTTACAAATTTCTTATAATCACTATCATAAATAAATTTTGAAACATAAGTTTTGTTTGATCCCCAATTTTTTGGATTGGATGGATCATTAGGAAAAATTTTTTTTATTTTATTTTTTTTTACGTAAGAATTTAAGTTTATTTTCAAAAAATTGTTATCTCTTATTTTTTTGAGACCAAAATTAACCTTTTTCATATTAAATTTTAATTTTTTTTCATACCCAAAAAACAATAACCCCTTAGCACATAAATAGTTCACTGTTTCAATTTCCCAATCATCTAAATGCTTTTTCCATTGGTTTATTCTTTTTTTATCAAAACCATATTTTGGTTTCATGTCATAAGAAGATATATTTGCATATGATATTTTTGAATTTAATTTTTTTTTCCAATTTTTTTTCTTAAAATAAATTGAGTGATATTTTAGATTAACAAAATTTAAAATTTTTTTACATTCACTTTTAGGAGATTGATGAATATTTTCAAACTGTAGCATTAAATATCTTTTTTTATCAAATTTTTTTGATAAATATTTGTGATAATTAAAAGAGTCAAGCCATTGAAATATACAATTAAAATATCCATAATTTTTTGAAAAAGTAATTTTTTTAAATGAACTTAATACAGCTCTTGGATCTCTTATATATTGAATTGCTTTAAAATTCTTATTCATTTGAAGGTATTTTTCTATATGTCTCCATTCATTTGATTGTCCCTCTATATTAACAACTGATTTAATATTAAATGTTAATTTTAAATAATTAAACAAATGTTTATATAAGTCGCTGTATTTTTTTATATTCTTTGATTTTAAATAATTAAATAATTTTTTATGATCTAAAATGATTTCGCTTCTATATTTAGATCTTAAACAAAAATCTCCAGATAAAATAAATAAGTTTTTATTATTTAAATTTTTATATTTTTTATGAATATGTCTAAAATAATATATATATTCTGATAAACTCAAACAGGTAGGATTTAATGAGAATATATTTGAAATTAATTTACCACCTGACCTAGAAGTTCCAGTTACTAAAACATATTTATTTTTATTCATATCTTTTTTTTATAATTTCAAGGTCTTTTCTAGTATCTATATCTATCGAACTTTTTTCATCCATTTCATAAAAAAGAGTGTTTTTAGAAAAAAAATTTTTTTTGAATTTTTTTGTATTGGCAATATAAATTGCTCCATTTGGTAAGAAAAAATTCTCATTTTTTTGTCTTCTTAAATTTTGAAATTTTTTATTAAAAATAGGTATTAATTTTTTACCATTTTTTTTTAATAACCATTGCGCTTTTATATCTGATCTTACGACAGAAATAAGAGAAGAATTTTGATTTTTTTTATTTTTTTCAAAATGTTTTATTGCCTCGTCAATATGTCTACTAGTTCTAAAAGGAGACGAGCATTGTAATAAAACAATATAATCAAAATAATTTTTTTTCATCTTATAGTGCTTGATTAAATGATGTATGACTAAATATATAGGAGTTTCATCTTCAGATAAAAATTTTGGTCTAAGATACGGAACCTCAATTTTAATTTTTTTTGCGATATTAATTATCTTTTTTGAATCAGTTGATAAAACAGCCTTAGATAGATATTTTGATTTTTTTGCTGCTAGCAATGTCCAATATGAACATGGTCTCGAATTAATGGTAATAATATTTTTATTTTTTAGTCCTTTTGAATTTTTTCTTGCAACACAAATTCCTAAATAATTATTGGTTGATTTTTTTTTGGTTTTTACGCTCATTTCCTTTTATATCATTGTTTTTATAGTAAATTTAAAAATTATTTTTTTATCGTTCAATAAATGAACATTATAGTGTATATTATAAAATTATTAAATAATAATTTAAAAGTTTTAAAAAATTCTCAAAATTAATGAGAAAATTATTTAAAAATAATTATGATATTAAAATTTAAAGTATTTATAAGAACTATACTAAGAAAATTATCACAACAACATTTGTATGAAAAAATATCTTTAAATTATCTTTATAAAAAAAAAATAGGTCATTTTTTAATAGATAAAGTCTTTCAAGATAAAGCAATTTATATACCATCGAAAAGCGATTACTATGTTGAATGTTTTGATTATATTAAAAAATTCAATAATTCATTATTTTTAGAATTCGGTGTTGGTGATGGTGAAACAGCTAAAATTATAAGTGAGTGTTTTGCGGATAAACAAATATATGGTTTTGATAGCTTTAATGGATTTAAAGATGAACCCCCCAAAAATTCATTTTGGGAATCTTTTCAAACAAAATTTAAAAATAGAAAAATACCAATTTTACCAAAAAATTATAATCTTATCGAAGGTTATTTAGAGGACACTTTTGAAAAATTTATGTCAGAAAAGGATAGTGAAAAAATTGAAAATTTTGTCATTCATTACGATATGGATGTTTACGAACCGGCAAAGTTAATTTTAAATTTTTTAAGAAAATCAAAAAAAAAATCAATAGTTATGTTTGATGAATTTTATAATTATGAAGATTTTGAAAAACATGAATGGAGAGCATTTTATGAGGAAATAATTTGCTATAATGTACCAAATAAAATGTTATTTTACACTGACTCTTCTTCCAATCATTTTGGACATTTAAGTAAATTTTGCTTTGAAATTAATTAATTATGTGTGGTTTTTTAGGAATTCATAATAATGAGAATTTTTCATTAAATTTTTTGAAAGACTCTTTGAATTTATTAATTCATAGAGGCAGAGATGATACCAACATAAAGTATATTGAAAGTTTAAAAATTTTTTTAGGTTTTCAGAGATTAGCAATCCAAGATCTTTCTAATAATGGAAATCAACCAATGTCAGATAAAAATGATAAAATTCAAATTATATTTAATGGTGAAATTTATAATTTCAAAGAATTAAGAAAAGAATTAAAAAAGAAAGGTTTTAATTTTTATAATCAAAGTGATACAGAAGTAATACTTGTTGGTTATAAATGTTGGGGTATTAAAAAACTTTTATCAAAAATTGAGGGAATGTTTTCTTTTGGTTTGTTGGATCAAAATCAAAAAAAAATATATTTAGCACGTGATAAGTTTGGAATGAAACCAATGTTTTATTCAAATAATAAAAGTTTTATTTTTTCTTCAGAATGTAAAGCGATATTAAAATTACTTAAAACAAACCGATGGGATAATGTTGGTGTTTTAAACCCCATGTTTACCACATACTTACCTCCTGAGGGCAGAACATTATTTGAAAATATACATGAACTAAAACAAGGAAATTATTTAGAATACTCATTAAAAGAAGAAAAAATAGAAATATTTGAATATTTTTCGTTAAGAAATTTTGTAAATCAAAAATATTATGAAGAAATTTCAAATTTTTCTCACACTGAAATTCTGAATTTATATGATGAAATACTAAAAAAATCTGTATCAAAACATTTAGTAAGTGATGTTCCTTTAGGAATATTATTTAGTGCTGGATTAGATTCATCATTAATTGCTAAAGTTGCTGAAAAAAGCTTTCAAAATAACAAAAAAGAATTATTTTTTTTTAATACTAAAGATCAAAATTATCAATTTTTATCATTTGCAAAAGAATTTTCAAATAATAGTGGATATAATTTAAATGTCATATCTGAGGAAAATATAGATTTTTTACCACAAATAATTGATCAACTTTATTATTATGAAGCTCCAAATAAACCTGAGGGAATAGTTTTGAGTAGTGCTTGTAAAGAAGCATATAAAAAAGGTTTTAAAGTTTTACTAACAGGAGACGCAGCTGATGAATTATTAGCAGGCTATACAATGTTTAATGATTTTTTCACTAGTCAATTAAGTTCAAAAAATATTTTTCTGAAATCCATTTTTAAATTGATAAATAAATTTCAACCTTTTGATCTATATAAATTTTCAAACATATCTCCTATTAAAACAGGATATTTTTTAAATCCATCAAAAATAGGTTTGGCCGAACTACCATTTAATCTACTTTTAAATGGAGAAGAAAGACTTTCTAATTGGAAAAAAAATATTGAAGCATATGATTTTATAAACGATGAAAATGAAAAACATAACCAATCATTTATTCTTGATGGTTTGTCATCACAATTACCTAGATACTTATTGCGATCAGATAGACTGGGCATGAAAGAAACAGTTGAATTAAGACTACCTTACTTAGATGATGAATTTGTAAGATTAATTTTGAATACTCCTTTGAAATATAAAATTAGATTTTCCTTATTAAAATCTTCTATACAAACAAAAAAAATTTTAAGAGATCTATCAATTAAAAATAATGTTCCAAAAAATATTATTAAAAGAAAAAAATTTGGCACACCATTTGTTTTTACTAAAAAATTAAAGGAATTATGTTCAAAAGTAAATTTTAAACACTGTAGCGATATCTTAAAAATAAAAGATGAAAAAATAAAATACAATTTGTTGAATTCTTATGATGAAGATATAGATAGAGCGCAATATGGTTTTTTATCTACAGAAATTTTGGGAAGATTGTTTATTGAGGGCAAAACTCGTGATGAAATCAAAAAAGAATTTTTATAAATTATTTAATAGCTAAAAAACCCTCAAAAAATCCATATTTAAATACAGTCAATATATCTTTAAAACCAGCTCTCTTTAATAAATCAATATTTCCTTGAGATGAAAATGGTTCCATAACTCCCTTCAGGGATCTAGACTTGTTAACAATTTCTTTATCAGAAAATTTCATATCTTTTTTAAAGTCTATATAAACTTGATTCATAATATCCTGAAATCTCGCATCACTTGCTCTTACTTTTTCAACCATAAAAAAAGCACCACCCCAATTCAAACTTTTAAATATTTTATTTATTAATTTTTGTCTTTTGGAAACATGAATAAATTGCATAGTATAAAAAGATGAAATAATACAACTATTATTCAACTTAGTTTGAAAAACAGACTTATTTATAAATTTGAGATTTTTATATGAAATTTTTTTTTTTGATTTTGTTATCATATCTTTTTCGTTATCAATACCAATTAATTTTATATTTTTAAATCTAGAAACTTTTTTATGACGCATAATTAGCTTTTGAAGGAAAGTTCCAGTAGAACAGCCAATATCTATTATTTTAGTTTTTTCTTCTAAAAAAAAAATCACTTAAATATAAGTATAAATTATGAGTTTCCTTATATAATGGCACAGATTTATCTATATGATAATCAAAGTTATCAATTACTGAACCTCTAAACTGCCAATTTGAATTTTTAGAAAAAATTTTTTTATTTTTTTTCATTTTTTTTCATTATCATTTCAAAATAATTTGAACTTGCGGCTCTTTTCTTAATTCTACCATTTATTTTTATAATAGATTGCAGATTTATATGCAAAGGTAATATATCAAAGTAAATAATCTTAAATTTATTTGATAAATAATTAAGAATATTCATATTTGAATCGTAAGTTTTTTCAAACCATGGTGAGCTTACAAATCTATTACACATATAAACATAATTAGGTCTATTTATTTGCATTTTAATATAATAATCATAAAAATGTTTTTTAGTCATTTCACCCAAACTAAAAAAATTTGTGATCAAGTTAACTCTATTTAGATTAATTAAATTAAATTTTTCCACTGGTAGATAAATAATACTATCTTTTTGTATATCGTTTATTTTTTTTTTTGTTAATTGATCCGGGAGTATGTGATTTGTTTTTGGAAATATTTCTTTTAAAAAAAGATAACTTTTACAAAGTTGATAATCAAAATCAACAAGTATAATTTTACAATTAGGAATTTCTTTTTTTATTATTGATTGCAATCCTCCATAGTAAGATCCTATATCAACCCAAGTATTATTTGGTTTAAGCAATTTTTCGTTTAGAATTCTAGTACTAAAATATAAATATCTAATCCATCTTAAATTAAAAGATGTTTTTCTTTTAAAAAAAAATGTTTTACACATAGGTGTTAGATGCACTGGATTTTTTTCAGCTAGTTTTTTTCCACCTATTTTATAAATCAAGTCCATATCATAAAAAAAAGACTCACTATAATTTCCAGTATAAAGTTTATTTAATAATTTAAGTAAATAATCTTTTGTTGATTTAAAAAAACCATTTATTTTTATATGCTTTGCCGTGATCTGAGGTGGACAACCTAAATCATCATGTAAATCAGAGTCTCTAAAATTTTTTAAAAACTTGTCTAAATCTTTATTAATTAAATTTTTTGTTTTAAAATTTAAATTTGAGTGTTTTTTATCTAATTTTTTGTAAAATTTTGTTTTTTTTAAACTTTTACAATTTTTTAAAAAAATTAAAAAATTTTTCTTTGTGACATTCATAACTATATTAATCTATCAATTTTTTGTATTATTTTTCTATATTTACAAGATTTTAGTTTTTCAATTTCTTTTAATATTCTAATATTTTTAATATTTAATTTCTTTTTTATTTTTTTATTATCTAAGGTCATTTCAAAAGGTCTTATAACTTTACTTTTATTAATTAAAACATTTTTTTTTATAAAATCATTATTTAGATTAAATTTTTTTGTTATCATTTTTCCAAAATTATATTTAGATATTCGATTATCAGATGTGATATTAAATATCCCCGAAATGTTTCTTTTTATAATAACTTGAATAATTTGAGAGAGTGTTCCAACATAAACTGGATTAAAATAAACATTAGTATACAAATTAGATAATTTTTTATTTTTGGAGTTATAAATAATTTGATCTGAAAAAGATTTCCTATATTTTGTACCCCACCCAAAAAAATTTGTCCTTAAAATAGCAAAATCATGCAGCTTTTTTACTATATAATTTTCAGAATTTATTTTGGTTAAACCATAATGATTTCTTGAAAATGTTTTATGAGTTTCTTTTTTAAATTTTTTTTTACTAAAAAAAACATTATCTGATGAAATAAATATTAATTTTTTTTTATTTTTCTTACAATAATCAGTTATAAATTTTGTTGCATTTTCATTAATTTTTTTCGAAAGATTTCGATTCCTTTCACATAACTCCATATCTGTTAGAGCTGCGGCATGCACAATTACATCAGGATTTATAAATTTGAATTTATTAAAAATTTTTTTTCTTGAGGTTAAATCTAATAATTTAAACTTAATTTTATTATTTGATAGTATTGTTTTATTTGAAAATAAAAATAGTTTAAGTTTTTTTTTATTTTCAAAAAAAAAATTTAACCCAAAAAGACCTGATGCACCTGTTACTATAACTTTTTTTTTTAATTCCATGGATTAGGAGCAATTTGGATCATTAAAATTATTCTTTCACCATATTTTATTACACCGTCTCTATGATAACAATTTGAAGTGTCAAATATATTGGTCGTTCCCAAAGGCTCATTTAATGAGTGAATTTTATAATTTGAATAAATTAAGTAATTATAAATACTTTCAAACATTTAATTTTTTTCAATTATCTTTTTTATTTTTTTAACATTAAGCCATTCAGAATTGTTGTTAGAAGAATAAAAAAAATTACTTTTTACTTTAATACCTCCCTTTTTATAACTAGAGATATTTTTTGCTAA
>MDTG01428668.1_pt1 | contig 25905 bp, 25 predicted proteins | sample 811421 | NCBI WGS metagenome assembly MDTG01 (sample SAMN05326645, study PRJNA326480) | marine metagenome | isolation source: seawater | place: Pacific Ocean: South East | collected 2011
ATCTAAAATTTCTTTTAGAAGTATCAAGATCGATAATAAAGAGTTAGAATTTTCTGAAAAATTCAATTTTCTTCATAAAAAAAGTTATCAGTCAATTTTAAATTCAAATAAATCAAACTTTATTTCAGCGTATAAATCTATTGATTTAATAGAGAGAATTAAAAAACTTAATGCAATTTAATAATATTTCAAGATATCCAAAAAAAGTTTATAGAGAGATAAATAATAATATTTCTAAAATAATAAAAAATGGTCAATTTATTTTAGGACCCGAAGTAGAGAAATTAGAAAAAAAATTATCTGCAACTGTAAAAACAAAGTATTGTGTTGGTGTTTCTTCAGGAACCGATGCTTTATTGATTTCATTATTGGCACTTAATATAAAACATAATGACGAAGTGATTGTTCCATCTCTTTCATGGATTTCAACTGCACAAGTAATTAAAATATTAGGTGCAAAACCAATTTTCGTAGATATTGAATTGGACACATGCAATATAGATGTCAATCTAGTAGAAAAAAAAATATCAAAAAGAACAAAAGCTATTATTGCAGTTTCTTTATTTGGGAATACTCCAGATTTTAATAAATTAAACAAAATATCATATAAATATAAGATACCAGTTATAGAAGATGCCGCTCAGAGTTTAGGAGCAAAGTACAAAAACAAGTTTAGCTGCAATCTATCAACAATAGGATGCACTTCATTTTTCCCATCAAAAACTCTGGGTAGTTTTGGTGATGCTGGCGCAGTTTTTACAAATAACAGTAAATTATATAAAAAAATTAAGAAGATTAGAAATCAAGGAAAATTCAGATCAGGCGTTCATGATGTATTGGGTGTAAATGGCAGGATAGATACATTGCAATGTGGAATACTTTTGTCGAAATTAAAATATTTTAAAAAAGAATTAAAATTAAGAGAAGAAAAATTCCAATATTATCATGATTTTTTTAAAAAGAATAATTTTAAAAGTATTAAAATGTTAAATTATAACAAACACGGAAAAAGTGCTTTTTCACAGTTTACAATTTTAAGTAGCAATAGAAAAGCAATAATTGAACAGTTTAAAAAAGATAAAATTCCTTATTCAATATATTATTCTAGACCAATGCATATGCAAAAAATTTTCAATTTAAAATATAAAAGTTTTAACAAAAAAAGTATTTTGATATCAAAAAAAACTATAAGTATTCCATTTAGTCCCTACATAACAAAAAAAGAGCAAAATAAAGTATGCAAAAGTTTTCTAAAAATAAGAAAAAAAATATAAAAATTTTAACCATTGTTGGTGCAAGACCTCAGTTTATAAAGTCTTCAGTCATTTCAAATGAAATTAAAAAAAATTATAAGTATTTAAAAGAAATTTTAGTACATACAGGGCAGCATTATGATTTCAACATGAACAAAGTTTTTTTTAATGAATTAAAAATTAAAAAACCTAATTATTATTTAAATATTTCGAAATTAGATCATAGTAAAATGATTTCAAAAATGATCACTGCGATAGATAAGGTTATTAAAAAAGAAAAACCCAATTTTGTAATAGTTTATGGAGATACAAATTCGACAGTCTCTGGTGCAATAGCTGCTTATAAAAGCAAAACTAAAGTTATCCATATTGAAGCTGGACTAAGAAGTTATAATGAAAATATGCCTGAAGAGCAAAACAGAATAATAACTGACAGGCTTAGTAATTTATTATTTTGCCCAACTTTAACTTCAAAAAGAAATTTAATTTCTGAAAGTTTTAAAAAATATAAAAACAAAAAAATTTTTAACTATGGTGATGTAATGTATGACGTACACCTTAAATTTAAAAAAAACTTTAATAGCAATATTAATTATAAAGATTATTATCTTTTGACACTTCATAGAGAAGAAAACATGAAAAAAAAAAAATTAAAAAACATATTTAAAAATATTATTAAACTCTCAAATTATAAAAAAATTATCTTTCCCACACATCCAAGAATAAAAAAATTTGCTAAACAAAATTTAAAAAATAAAAATATTATATTAATAGAACCAAAAGGGTATTTTGAATTTGGTTCATTGCTTAATAATTCATTTGCAGTTATTACAGATAGCGGTGGCGTTCAAAAGGAAAGTTTTTTTTTTAAAAAAAACTGTTTTGTTTTAAGAAATGAGACAGAATGGGTAGAGCTAATTAAAAAAAATGTAAATTTAATTGTAAGCCCAGATAAGAAAGATTTTTTTAAGAAAATTATTAATCATAAATTCTCCAAAAAAATAGATAACTTTTTTCCTTTTGGAGAGGGAAAATCTTCAAAACGCATAGTAAAAGAAATATTTAAAAATTTAAATATTAAAAAGAGTTAATTAATAGTAAATTTTAACATAAAGTATAAATTGATAGAGTTTGTAATCTTATATATGAATTAATTTAAGAATTAATATCAAAAGTTATAAAAATGAAAATTTTAATTACAGGAGTTGCTGGAATGTTGGGTTCCCATCTTTCAGAATTACTTTTGAATAAAAAATATAAAGTAATTGGTATTGATAATTTACTGGTTGGAAAAATAAGTAGTCTCTCAAATTGTATAAATAATAAAAATTTTTTTTTTTATAAATTTGATGTAAGAAAAAAAACAAAACTTGAAAAATTATCTAAGAATTGTGATGCAATAATTCATTTAGCTGCTGTAAAAAAAGTCAGTGAATCACAATCATCTTTTGATACTTTGGATGTAAATATAAATTCAACTAGATATATATTGGATATTGCAAAAAAATATAAAATAAAAGTAATTTTTGCATCAACATCAGATGTTTATGGAACTTCTAATAAAATTCCATTTAATGAAAAACAAGATATAGTTTTGGGACAGTCTTTAGCTAAAAGATGGTCATATGCAGTATCAAAATTATATTGTGAACACCTGTGTTATTGTTTTTATAAAGATTTTAAAGTTGATATCACAATTCTCAGGTACTTTGGTGGTTTTAGTGAAAAGTCTTCCTTCACGTGGTCAGGAGGTCATATACCAATATTTATAAAGCAATTAAAAAATAACGAAAAAATAACCATACATGGAGATGGAAAACAAACTCGGTCTATGGGACATGCTAGTGACTTGGCATATGGAACTTATTTAGCTTTAAAATCAAAAAAAACTAATGGAAAAATTATAAATATCGGAAATAACGAAGAACAAACAGTATTTAATACATTAAAACTTATTGCCAAAGAATTAGGTATTAATTTAAAGAAAAGAAAAATTAAATTTATTCCTGAAAAAAAAATTTTTGGAAATTACAAAGATATAAGAAGAAGAAAACCAGATTTAAGTCTTGCAAAAAAAATACTAGGTTATAAGCCAAAAATTAAATTAAAAGATGCAATTAGAATGGTTTTAAATAATATGAAATAAAATGGAAATAAAAAAAATAAAAACAAGAGATGTAAAATTTGGAAAAAATTGCAAAATTATTGAACCTGTAAATTTATATGAATGTGAACTAGGAAATGATGTTTTTATAGGACCCTTTGTTGAAATTACTAAAGGAGTTAAAATAGGCGATGGAACAAGAATATCCACTCACACTTTTATTTGTGAATTAGTTACTATAGGAAAAAATTGTTTTGTAGGACATGGAGTTATGTTTACGAATGATTTATTTAAAAATGGAAAATTGGGTGGTGATAAGAAGAATTGGTTTCCAACAAAAATTGGAAATGATGTTTTGATTGGATCTGGCTCTACTATTTTGCCTGTTAAAATTTGTGATGGTGCAGTTATAGGAGCAGGAAGTGTAGTTACAAAAGACATCAATCAAAAAGGGATTTATGCAGGAAATCCAGCCAAGATAATAAGGAAACTTTAGTAATTTTTTTTAAAAAAAAGTGGGATAGATTTTGATAAAAAATTTAACAATTTGTACGCCATTTTATAACGAAGAAAGTGGATTAGAGAAATATTTTTTAGTTTTAGAAAAAATTATCAAAAATTTAGACTCTAATATTGAGTTAAAGATTCTGCTAATCGACGACGGAAGTAACGATGATACTTTAAAAAAGCTTTATATGTATCAATCAAAATATAAAAATTACAATATAAAGATACACGCGCATGAAAAAAATTATGGTTATGGCAGAACTTTAAAGAATAGTATTATTATTTCAGACACATCACACTTAATTACTTATGATTCTGATTGCGTATATGATCACAATCTTATTAAAAAATTTATAGAACTTGTTAATAATCAAAACTATGACTTAGTTAATGTTTCTTACAAGCTATCAAAAGAAAAAAATTTAAAAGTTAATTTTTTTAGACAATTTTTATCATGGGGGTGTTCTGTTTTTTATAGAATAATTTTTAAAGAAATTAGAAACTATAATTTAAATGTTTTTACTTGTAGTTACAGAATATACAATTTAGAAAAAGTAAAAAAAATAAATCTAATATCTGATGATTTTAGCTGTATTGCAGAATTAATGATTAAATGTATGAAAAAAAATCTAAAAATAATAGAAATTGCAGGAACAAATTTTCCAAGAGAATATGGATTAAGTAAAATGAAAATTTTTAAAAGCACAATAAGTCACCTAAAAAATATTTTTTTAATTTATTTCAGTAAAAATTAGCTTGTATGATAAAAATTGATAACTATACAAATTTAAACTTAATTTCTTTGTTTATTTTTTTTATCTTGGGCTTATTGATTAGATTGTATCTAATTGAAATGCCTGGCACTACAGACTTAGAGTTTTGGTCTACATTTTTAGAAGCTCTAGATAAATTTAATAATGTAAGTTTTTTATATATTCCGGGAGTAGAGAATATACAAAATTTTAGAGATTATAACTTGCCAGTTATGTATCCCCCCGGGTTTGTTTATATATTATTTTTTTTTAACAAGATAAATAATTTTCTGTTTCAATTAGAATATAACTATTTATTTAAATCAATTTTAATATTTTTTGATCTAACAATAGTTTTAGTACTTTCGTATATTTATAATAACAAAATTAAAGAAATAATTTTTTTTTTCTGGTTGAATCCAGTTATATTTTTGTGTGGCTCAGCTCTTGGCTATATTGACATTATTCCATACTCATTTTTATTGTTTTCAATATTATTAATTTTAAACCAAAAATTTATTTTATCTTCAATGTTTTTTATAGCTTCATGTTCGGTCAAACAGTTGGGATTAATAATTTTGCCAATTTATTTTATTTATTTTTTAAAAAAAAAGAACTTAAGCTATAATTTAAAATTATATTTGTTTTTATTTTTATTAATAGTATTAGGTTTTTTTCCAGTATTATTTTCTGCTACCAATTTTTCCATATTTCAAACTGGTTATGGTTTTATAAAAAATATGTATTGGGGTCTATTAACTGACTATATTTCTGGGCAAGGGTTAAATATCTGGTGGTTTTATTCTGCTTCGATTGAACTTTTGAATAATTGGTCTTTAGATAAAACATTTATTTCGAACATAAGTGAAATTAGATTTGAGCTATTAAGATCTGAATCAGGAATTTGGAGTTGGCCACAATTTATTGGTAGAATATTTATAATTATTTTTACATTTATTAACATAATAAAAATTTATAAATATCCAGACAAATTAGTTTTTTTAAAAACTTTAATTTTTCAATATTTTGCTTATTGCATATTTGCAACCGGTGTTCACGAAAACCATGGTATTTTGTTAGCTGGTCTATCTTCAATTTTAATTTTAATAGATTCAAAAAAATATTTTAATTTTTGTCTATTAATTAATTTATATGTAGTATTAAATTTAGTTTTGTTTTATGGAATTGATGGTTCGATAAATATAAGAAATATTTCTGGATGGTCTTTTATAACTTTAATTCCAACATTTTTTATTATATTCTATTTTCTTTATAATTACAGAAAGTACATAAAAAATATTTTTTAATGCAAAATCATTTTAAGTATCTTGATGGTTTTAGAGGGTTTGCAGCATTAATGGTTTTTTTGGGACATTCTAGCTGGGATGGTGAAGTGTATGGAATTAATTTTTCTGGCTGGGGAAAATTTGGAGTAATACTTTTTTTTATATTAAGCGCTTTTTTATTATCAAATCAATTATTTCCTAATTGTAAAAAATTTTTTTTTGAAAAAAAATATATAATTAATTGGTTTTCGAAAAGATTTTTTAGAATATATCCGTTGTATTCAATATATTTACTCGCCTCTCTTTTAACAAGTTACTATCTTATTTATATTTTACCAGAGGGATGGGGAAAATTTGGTCTTCCGCTTACAATCAATTTTCATGAATTTTATAGGATGTTTTTTTTGTTAGAGTCCAAAGGTATTCTATGGAGCATTGTTGTAGAATTTAAATTTTATATTATTCTACCGTTTTTTATATATTTTATAAGTTTTATTAAAAATAAGAAATTTCTATTTTTGTTTATTATTTTGCTAATTTTTTTAGTAGATCATTTTACAGAATATAAACCGGAAATTAATCAATACGAATTGAGTGTTTATTTTTCGGTATTTTTAATTGGTATTTTGGCTGCGTTAATTTTTAATCATAAGGAAAAAATAAAATCAAATAAAATTTATATAAGTTTTGTGAGTATTATGGGTATCTTTTCTTTTATTTTATTATTTCTTTCAATTCCAAATTTTGTCTTAATTTTAACTGAAAATATAAACAATTTTAACAGACTTATTTTACTTCAATCCGCAATAGGATTTTTTTTACTTCTTTATCTAGTTTTTTTTGAAAATACAATTTTATGCAAGTTTTTTAATTTAAAAATATTTAGATCAATTGGGCAAATAAGTTATGGTTTTTATTTATTTCATGAACCTATATGTAGAGTTGCCATATGGTATTTAGAAAAAAATTTTTATTATGCAATAATTACTTTCACAATTACTTTTTTTGTTTCTAAATTATCTTATCACTTATTTGAATTATACTTTATAAAAATAGGAAAAAAATAATTTACTTTTTTATAAAATTTTAAAAATCATTTATTGTAGTTAAAATCCCAATACTACCAGTATTTTCAAGAGCCAATATTATAGAATTGTTTTTTTTAAAATACATAATATCTCTTATTCTTTCTCCAATAAAAATTTTTTCGTAATACAAAATTTTATCCATATCTTCATTAATTTGAAATCTATACAAACTTCCAGCATTTAAAGACGATAAAATAAAACTATCTTTCCAAAGATTTGAAAAATCACTTGGAACTTTTATTAATTGAGATAGTCCCACAGATGGCACAAATGAAAATATTGGTTCTTCAAAATTATGAACTTTATGATTTTTTAAATAACTATATTCATTAATATTTTTATTTTCATATTCATACGGTTCACCGTAAGAACTTATTGGCCACCCATAATTCTTGCCAAACTTTATTCTATTAATCTCATCTCCACCTCGTGGACCGTGTTCGGTTGAAATTATAGTATTATTATAAACTATAAGACCTTGAGGATTTCTATGTCCTTTTGAAAAAATAAAATTATTACCATTATTTTTATTTATAAATATTATTTTACCAAGAAGTGAATTATTAGTTTGAGCTAAATTTTTCCATTTTGACAAAGCATCTAAGCTTAACAAAAGACCGTCTTTATCTTCAAATTTATATAAAGCCATTTTACCAGCAAATGTTGACTCCACACATTCATTATTATTAAAAAAATTTTTAAAATCTAGTTTATTACCGCCCAACTCAGCCGACATAATACCGTGTACAAAACAATTTTCATCACGTTCATTGGCATAAGAAATATAAACTTTTTGTCCATCGATTAAAATATCTAAAACTTTTGAAAATATATTTGAATAATTTAAATCTAATTTAATATATTCATTTACTAAATTTTTATCTAAATCTTGATAGTTTATAAAATAAATATTTCCAGTTTGAGAAACTAAAACTAAGTTGTTTTTATATGTTTCAATAAAAAAGGGTTTTGTTTCTGGTTTAACAAACATACTATTGTCCTTGGCAGGAATTTTATTTAAATCTAATTTTTTTAAAGAAATTTTTTTAAAACTTAATTTTTGAAATTCTGTTTCTGGTAAATTTTTTTGGTTATATGATTGTTTAATAAGTTTTGTGTCATATAATTCTTTCATTTTATTATATTTTTCTTTTCCAATTATTATCTCCTTAATTGTTTCTTTAAAACTATTAGGCAATATAAACCCAACTTTTTTTTTAAAAGAATTAAAATTAGATAAAGGATAAGCAATAAAAACAATAACAAAAATTATTATTGCAAAATAAGTTAATTTTTTTTTAATATTCATATTTCTAATTATAAATTTACTTTAAAAATATTTTATTATACTGATATATATCAATTTTAATTAAAATGAATAAATATTTTAGAATTTCAATAATACAAGAATATATTTCATCAAAAAATTTTTTGTTTGTATTAATATTATTATCGCAACTACTGATATATTATTTTTTAAAAAATTTAAATTGGCTTGGAACTCCAAATTTAGAAGTAAGAGATGCATATAGTTTTTATGTATATGACTTTTCAAACATCAAAAATTTTTTAAGTCAATATAGATCTTTTGGTGGACCTTTATTTGTATATATTTATAAATTATTTAGTGCCGATCTTGCAAACTGGGGTACAGTTAATTATACAATATATTGCTTTTCTCTAGTTATATTATATTTCGCATTATGTTCTTATAAGTTCAGTCAAATATATAGTTTCTTTTTTGTAATAGGAATTTTAGGATCAACAGAAATTTGGTATCATTTTGGGTATTGGTCTGAAAGTATATCTTTAAGTTTTTTAATTTTAAGTGTTAGTTTATTTTTTTTTTCATCAACATATAATAAACTATATCTATATTTATTATTTTCTTTTTTCCTTTTTATATCTTACCAAACTAGACCACTCTTAGTAATTTTTGTTATTTTTTTCGTTATGTTCGAATTTATTATTTTAAAATTTAATAAATCTAAAAAAATATTTTCTATTCAAGGTTTGAAAACTATTTCTTTTACATTAACTCCTTTGATAATATTTTTATTAATAAGATTTTTTATTACTGGTCATTTAGGAATAGCACCTTATGTAGGAGCTCATTTAAGTTCTCATACTATTTTTCATCTAGAGGATTTTCATATAAATAAATTTTCTCCAGAAAATAAAGTTTTTGCGGAAAATATTTCAATACGAATAAAAAAACATAAATTTCCATGCAATTTGTCATTTGAGCAATTGAAAGATCAAAAATTAAAAAATCAAAACTATCACAAGTGTTATACATATAATACCATGTCAGTACTTCTAGAAATGATTGATCAACAAAAAAACTTAAAACCTTTTGAAGAAAATGATCCAAGGAATTTTAACTCATGGGAACACCTTGTAACTTTAGATAAATTTTTTATGTCAGTTGGTAACCACAACGAGATAGATCAAAAATTAAAAAGTTTTGCTTATGAATTTATTAGTATCGATTCTAAAGGATACTTTGAGCAATTTAAAATAAATCTATTAAAAGGTTATAAAGATATATTTAAGATTAATCTTAAGCTGATTTATTTATATTTTTTATCATTTGTATTATTTTTTTTAATATTTACATTTTCAAAAAATAAACCAAAAGACTCACAAAATATTATAAAAATACATGCTTTGATCATCGCAGTAGTATTAACAAATTTTTTGAGTTATTTTTTCCTATCTGCAATTCATTTACCGAAAGAAAGATTGTTAGCAATACAAGGTATATTTTTAATACCTTCAATAGGGTCATATTTAATTTATTTAGTTACGACTAAAAATATTTTAGGATTTAAAAAACCTAGCAATGGGTAAATAAATTTAAGATTTAAAAAATCACTTATTAGATCAAGTATTTTTGAAGATGGTCCTATTACAATTCCATTATATTCTTTTATCTCTACTTTTAAATCTAACTTTTTAAAAATTTCCTCGTACTTTTTAAACCTTCCCACTCTCATCAAACCTCTTTCATTTTTATCTATAATATGGGTAATCCAAATAAGTGGGTTTAACTTGTTTGGTTCATAAATTAAAATTTTTCCATTTTTTTTTAGAACGCGATAAATTTCTGATAGATTTTTCTCTATGTCATCCAAATGATGAATGACATCCACAATTAAAATAACATCAAAAGTTTCATCATTAAAAGGCAGCTGCTCTGCTTCAACAAGCTTTACATCTATATTTTGAATTTTTCTTTCTTCTATATTTTTTTTACTTTCCTTAATAAATTCATTACTAATATCTACTCCAAATAGTTTAGAATTACTTAAAGAAGATAATTTTAAAAGAAACGTTCCTGGACCACATCCGTAGTCTAAAATATATTGATCATTTTTAATAAATTTACTTACTACATTATCAAAATATTTTTTGAGATTTTTTTTTTCTAAAATTTTGTTGATATTATATCTTGTATCTTTTGTGAATATAGTAAAGTTTTTATTACCTTTTATAAGGTCATCATAAAATTTTGATGTTTTGCTAGATGAATGATTTTTCATTTAATTTATATCCACATTAATCGTTTTATTAACTATCCACTTAATAAAGTTAATATCAAAATTCACTGATATTAAAAAAATAACACAAATTATAACTATAATAAACATAAGTTTTCTATTTATATAAATTTTATCTGGACTGACAGAGCTATTGATAGTTTCAAGAGAAAGATAAAAATAATAACAAAAAATAAGCGCCACAAAAGGATAGAGTAAAATTAATTCTTCTCTATATTTAATCATAAAAATCCCAATAAAGAACGAAACAAGCATAAGATAGAAAAGACAGCTAATAATTAAATTTGTTTCGTTATAAATTTTATAGTTATTCCTGTAATTAATTAGGTTTTTTATATTTGAATATTTTTTAAAAAATCTTATTTCAGATAATCTTTTGCTAGCCATCAAAAAAGATCCTGCAAACCAATAAAATAAAAGAATACTTATTGGCGGAAAATAAAGTTTATCTGTAATCATAAACCATCCCAAAAAAAATCTTATAGGATTATTTATTGACTCCGTTAATACATCTAAATATGCAATATCTTTAAACCTAAATGGTTTAATGTTGTATACAATTCCAGATAAAATAAAAAAAAATGAAGTTATGAAAAAGTATTTATTTATGTAAAAAGCTATTAAAAGTGAAATAGTATATAAAATTAAGCAATATAAAAAAATTTCTTTAGAAGAAATATTTTTTTTTACCAATGGCCTAATCTTTTTTTTTGGATGAAATTTATCTTGTTCTCTATCAAGGTATTCATTTAAAGCATAATTGCTTGATGCAATTAAAAAAGAGGAAATAAATCCAAATAAAAAAATATTAATATTTATCTCATAGTTAGGAATTAATAATACTGCAAAAAAAATTCCAGGAACTATAAATAAATGTTTTATAAAATGATCGGGTCTTGAAATTTTTAATAATAAGTTAAATTTTTGCATATTTTATTTAAAGAATTTAGGTAACACATACATTAATCTTAACTTAAAAAATTTAAAAAAAGCCATTTCCATCTTAGTTGAAAAATTTCTTGAAATTAGTCTACATAATTCGTTAAAAATCTTTTTTGGAGAGTAAATTATCTTATAAAAAAAGAATGTAAGATACATTTTGATTCTAAATAAATTAATTTTATTATAATCTTTTCTCCATTTAGGAGACCTGGTTAACTGAGAGTAATGTTTAAAACCTCCAATTTGATCTGCAAAATAGGATCCTGGAATCGGAGAATAAATAAATACTGCTATTTCATCTAATCCATTTTTTACTAATTTTTTTACATATTCTATAGATTTTTTTCTATCAAGATCTGATTCTGGCGGAGTCCCCGCAATAAAGCATGCTTGAGTTTTGACATTTAATTTATTTAAGCATGATGTCATTTTAAGTGCATGATCATAATCAAAAGGTTTATTTAATTTTTTCATTAACTCTATTGAGCCACTCTCTGGGGAAAAAGAAAAAAAAGTCAAACCCGCTTGTTGCATTAAATCTAAGGTACTTTCTTTTTTGATTGTTTCAATTTTTGTTCCTTGAGCTAGTTTCCATTCAAACTTAAGTTTTCTTGAAATAATTTCATTACACATTTCAATAATTCTTTTTTCGTTAACAGTTGGGTCTAAATCAGAAAAATGAAAATCATCTATATTTAAATTTTCATGCAAATGTTGCATTTCGTCGACAACATTTTTTGGAGTTCTTTTTCTCCAATTTGGATTTAATGTTGGCGAGACACAAAATTTACATCTGTAAGGACAGCCTCTTGAGCTTAAAATAGGTAAAAATTTTTTGTTTTTTTTTATTGGAGCATGAGCAAAACCTATTTTCCAATAGCCTGACATATTAAATTTTTCCCAAAGTGGAAAGGGAAGACTATCTAAATCGTTATCAAATTGTTCATTTTCATTAATTTTTATTTTATTATTTTCAAGATATGCAATTCCAGGAATTTTATCTAAATTTTTATTTTCTATTAGTGATTTAATAATTTCATTAACCCTTCTTTCTGGTTCACCAAAAATTGTCATGTCACACCCACTTTCAAATAAATAATCAACAATTTTTTTTAGTGAGAAAGAATTAGTTGTTTGAATATTTTCAAATAAACAAATTTTAATATCTGGTCTTTTTTCTTTTATTTTTTTTACAATTTTTTCTGCTGCAAATAAATCTTCGATTACCTTACAATAAATAAAACATATTTTTACATCTTGATCTATTTTATTTAGTGTTTCATTTTCGTCTAATCCCAAAATCATAAATTCATTATATATTTTTCTTTTATGTGAATTTTCACCAAAGCAATCAATTACACTAACATCATAACCATTAGAATTAATTGAAGAAGCCAGGTAAGCTGCCATATGCGGCAGGAAAGGTATTCCAGTATGTGGATCTAAATTGTGAACCACGACAGGAGGAATAATGACTGAAACTTTTATTTTACTATTTATATTCATTTTTTTAATTCTTTAAGAAATCTCTATAACACTCTAAATATGTATAAAAAGATTTTATTATCACAAAAACATAAATTAAAACTATATATCTTATATAAAGTATAGATTTATTTATCCAAGGATAAATGGAAATCAACGTTATTAAGATTGATATAAGAGGCATAAATATTGGGAATAAAAATAAGAATAGAATATTAAATAATTTGCCTAATTTTAAGAAATTGAATTTATAAATTGTATAAAATTGGTGTTTCCCCCACATAGATTGGTGTTTTAAAACCTCTTTAAAATTTTCTCTATCTGAATGTAAAACGTTCGCATTAGGAATTTTAAGAATATCAAAACCTTTTTTTCTTACATCTTTACAAAACTTTATATCTTCACCTGTTTTAAGTTTTTGATCAAAAGTTATTTTATTTTTTTTTATAATATCAATTTTTATACTCATATTAATTGTAGCAAGGTGGTAAGGTTCAAATATCAATCTTTCTTTTTTTTCAGGTATGTGTCCTAGCCAGCTAAGAAGACCATCAATTTTTGTAAAAATATTTACATTTTTTCGAAAAAAAGTTGGTATTACTCCTCCTGCAATAATTGGAATTTTTTTATATTTATTATTAAATTTAATATGACTTGGAATTACAGTTTTATTTGCAATTATATCTGAGTCTAAAAAAATTAATAATTTAATTTTATTTTTAATACAGTATTTAAGACCGTAATTTCTGCAAAATGAAATTCCACTTTTTTTTAAAGACTTAATTTTGATATTTTTATTTAAATTTAAAATTTTTTTTTGATTTTTTATTTTTTTTAACCCATCTAAAATTATTAGAATATTTATCTGATGATCATTTATACTTTTAATTAAACTTGATAAGTCGATCTTATTATTATGATATAAAATACAAACAGCTAAATTATTTCTTAAGGTTTTTTTTGATAAATTAGATTTCCCCATTTTTTTGGATTATACATTATAGATGTAAGCATTGCACAGTTATGAGTACAGTGACATTCTTTATTCTTAATAGACTCTTTTTGCTTTTTTAAACTTTCTGACTCTAAAATTTGATCAATACTTTTTTCATTAATATTTCCAACTGCTGGTAACATTTCGCAAGAGGATACGGCGCCATCGCCCCAAACAACCATATTGCTTCTACCAGCATAACAAGGAATTACTTGTTTTTTTTCTTCAATAATTCTTATTGATGTTTTCCAAAGATATCTATGATAATTTCTTAATATTCTTGCAGAGTTTCCTCCAACACCATAATTATATTTTCCCAATATCTCAAACATTTCTTTAGCTAAAACTTTTAGTTTATTTGTGTCGGGCAAATTTACATCATCATCTAAAGTCTCACCCCTTAAAAGCATAACGGAGTGAAAATCAATACCTTTTTCTTGGACTTCTTTCATTAGAGGTATAATTTCATCAAAGTTTTTATTATTTATCACAGTAATAACTCTTAGTTTTGCTTTATCTAATTTTTTAATTTCTTCAAAAGTTGACCAAACTTTATCCCAGCTTTGCTGATTTTTTCTTATCATATTGTGGGTATCTTTTAATCCATCCAGACTAAAATTGATTGTTAACTCACAGTTTGAGGTATCAATTTTCTTTACTTGTTCCAAAATATTGTCTGTTAAAAATCCATTTGTTGGAATTGCAACAACTTGTTTTTTAAATAAATTTACTATTTTGTATAAATCTTTTCTTAAGAAGGGCTCCCCACCTCCAACATCAAGCCAAAATAAATCTTTAAACTTATTTGATAACTTTTCGTAATGTTCAATTTTTAAATCTCTTTTTTTTGTTTCAAAATCTACAAAGCAGTGAGCGCATCTAAAATTACAAAAATTCGTTATATGCAATATAAGATGTTTAAGCTGTTCTTTAAAAAAAAAACCAGAAAAATTCTTTAAAAAGGATGAATAATTATTCATAAATAAAAATACTAACAATCAACATACTCTACAATGTCTAAAATTCAATTTCTTTTATAAAATTCGAATTTAGCCCTTCCATCTTTCAATATCCATTTGCCGCAATGGCTACCATCTTTAAAACCTTTTTTTACTTGTTCATTTCTAATTTTCATAATTTCAGAGTCTTCTGACCATAGAATATCGGACCACCTATCAATTAACTTAATTATAAACTGCTTAAAAGGTAATAAAAAAAAAGGAATAACCAATTCATGCTTATGATGAATATGAGTTTTTCCATTTTCTTCTTTAAAATCAACTTGTGATCTAACATGATAATTAGAATTTCTTTTCTTGGAAAAGTGCACAATTTTATTTGGTTCTATAAATTCATGGAACATCGTGTAATGTTGAACAAAAGGTAATGGTGGAATAGGATAAACACCTACATCTAAGTACATTATATTTTTTCTTTTTCTTACAATGTTACAGTATTTATAACATCTTTTATGTACAAAGTTTACATGATCAAGATCACAAAAGTTTTCTATTACGATATTCATTGGTAAATTTATTTCTCTTTTTTTTTCGTGAATAATTTTCATATTTTATGCGTAAATATAACCATCTTTAATAACAACTTCTTTTACCATTAGTTCATGTGAGCTGTTTGGACTTTTTCCTGTTTCACAATTAAACTTGCATCCATGCCATGGACACTCAATAATATTGTTTATTAATTTCCCCTTTTCAAGTGGTCCACCCATATGTTTGCACACAGCTTCCATAAAGTAGTAATTTTCTTTAATTTTAATGAGAAGAAATTTTTTATTATCTATTTCAAATATTTCTCTTTCTTTTTTAAAATCTTCAAGTTTGCATAGTTTAATTAAATTTTGAGAATTCATTTTACTTAAAATGGTCCATTAAAATCTTTATTTGGAACATCTGTTTCATTTAGTTTTAATTTTTTTAATTTACTTAAATTGATTTTTTTATTTAATATTTTAGAAATAGTATTAATTATTTTTTTTTTATCAACATAAGAATACCTTGCAAGAGCTCTAGTACTTGGTATTGGGGAATCATTTAATCCTAAACGAACTGGTTTAGTTTTTAATTTAATACTTGAGTTTTCAGATACTAAAGCAATTATTTCTGAACTTATGCCATATTTTGCCCAACCATTATCGAGAACTAGAAGTCTTTTTGTTTTTTTAACTGATTTTAAAATACTATTTTTATCAAGAGGTCTTAGACATCTCAAATCAATTATCTCTGGAAATATTTTGCTTCCATAAAAAATGTTTTTTAATGATAAAGCTTCGTACGACATGATAGAGTTACTTACAATAGTTAGATCTTTACCTTTAAGTAATACTTTAGCCTTTCCCAAAGGCACTTTATAATATTTTTTTGGCACATAATTTTTTATTTGATGTAACCATCTATGTTCAAAAAAAATAACTGGATTATTATCTTCAATACTTGAAATTAATAAACCTTTTGCATCATACGGATTAGAAGGTGATACAATTTTTAAACCTGGAATGTGTGCGAAAATTGACTCCAAACTTTGAGAGTGTTGAGGACCTTGTCCCCAACCTTTGCCAATAATCAATCTTAAAACCAAAGGAACTTTCATTTTACCTGCAAACATATATCTCCACTTTGCAGCTTGATTTATAATTTGTTCCATTGCTAGCAATGAAAATTCTACTCTTTGGTGGCTTATTACTGGCCTAAAACCTTGTATTGCTAACCCTATTCCTATACCCATCATCGAATTTTCTGCAGTTGGCATATCAAAAATTCTGTTTTTTAGAGATTTATCTGTCAAATTTTTAGTAGTACCAAAAATTTTCTTTGGGTCGTCTACACCCAGTCCAATTAATAAAACTTTTTTATTTTTTGTCATAGTAGTTTTCAAAGCACTATTTATTGATTCAGCGAATGTCATTAATTTTTTATTTTGCATAAATATCTTTATTTAATTCACTCTTTTGAGGAAATTTACTTCTTTTTGCAAAATTAAAAGCATTTTTAATTTCTTTATCTATTGTTATTTCTATTTTTCTCATTTTTTTTTCATTTAAAATTTTCTTTTTTTTAATAATTTTCGAAATTTTTTTTAAAGGACATTTGTTCATCCAATACCTTATTTCTTTATTAGGTCTATATTTCAAATCATCATCATAGTTTGGTCCACAATGTTCTAGCCATCTATAAGTATCTAAAATCATAAAAGCAGGCTTATTTTTTTTTTTTATATTTTTGATAATTTTTTTCGAAGACAAGGATATTTTATTAACGTCATTTCCTTCGATTTTATAAGTATCAAGACCCAAAGCTTTTGCAAAACTAATCAAATTCCTTTTTTTATTTTGCCTATATTTTAAAGATGAATAAACTGAATAAAAATTATTTTCACAAACAAATAGTATTTTTAAATTGTGAAGACTCGCAAAGTCTAGGCTTTCTTGAAATACCCCTTCTTCTGTTGCACCATCACCAAAAAAAATTACAACAATATTTTTTTTCTTTCTCAATTTATTGCTCCAAGCAATACCAGTTGCTATTGGCAAAGTACTTCCTACAATTGGTACTGATGCTACAATTCCAGCTTTTAAGTCTGATAGATGCATAGAACCACCTTTTCCTTTAGCTGTACCTGTTATCTTTCCATAAATTTCACTTATCATTTTTTTTAAATTACCACCTTTTGCCAAGTAGTGTGCATGAGATCTATGTGAGCTTAATAATTGATCATCAAAATTTAAATTACTACAAATTCCTACAGCAGGAGCTTCTTGACCAATAGATAAATGAACTGGGCATCTCATGTTACCTTTGGAATATTCTTGGGATATTTTTAATTCAATCTTTCTAATTCTAAGAATTTTTTTGTACAAACTTACTAATTTCATATTTAAACTATTTTTTTTCTAACCATTGTTTTTACTGTATAAAAGTTTTTGTTATTCTTCAGTTTATTTGAATTAAATTTTTCAATTAATTCATTTATTGCATAATCAACACCAAATTTTGGCACAAATCCTGATCGTAAAAGCTTTGAGGAGTCTTGCCTGTAAGATCTCGGGTCATTAGAATTTTTTATAATTTTAATTTTTGTATTTACTTTTTTTGAAATTTTATTTGCGATTTCTAATATTGATAGATTTTCAAAGCCTGCGTTATAAAAACCGCTAGGCAACTTTTTTACTAAAAAATGAATAAAAACATCAGAAATATCGTTTATATGTATATTTGGTCTAATTTGTTTTCCACCAAAAATAGTCATAATTCCTTTTTGTAGTGCGTTAAAAGTTAATAAATTAACAGTTACGTCTAGCCTCATTTTAGGGGAATAACCACAAATGGTTGCAGGTCTAATGCAAAAGAAATTAATTTCTTTAGAGTAGCTTGCAATTATTTTTTCAGCTATCATTTTTGTTTTATTATATAAAGATATTGGAACAAGTTCTAAATTTTCAGTAACTTTTCTTTCTTTCTTAATTCCATAAACACTTCCTGAGCTAGCATATAAAAATTTTTTAATTTTATTTTTTTTTGCATAGTTCATTAAAATTTCTGTTCCTAAAACATTAATTTCCCATGATAAGTTAGGGTTAAGTTCTGCTCCAGGATCGTTTGCTATATTGGCAAGGTGTATTATCGAGTTTATTTTCGGTAGTTTATAATTATTTATGTTTCTAAAATCATCTTTAATGATTCTAAGATTTTTATTTTTTTTAAGAAAATTTCCAAACCACATTTGGTCTATAACAATTATATGAAAATTTTTTTTTAATAGTTTTTCTACAAGTATAGTGCCCAAATATCCACATCCACCAGTAATAAGAATTTTCATTTTTTATGTTTATATTTTAAAGAGAGTTTATTTAAAAGTTTATAGTTTATATTAATCCAATTAATAGTATCAATGATTCCATTGTTTAACGAAATTTTATTTTTCCATTTAAGTTTTTTTCTAATTTTATTTGAACTCAATTTATAAGACTTATCTTTTCCAATTCTGTCATTTTTTACAAGTTTAAGAAAATTTTTATTATTTACTTTTAACAAAGTAGAAATATTACTAACAAGTTCATTTAGTTTAACAAAATAGTTTGTAGAAATATGATAGGTTTCTCCTACATTTCCTTTTTTAATAATTTTATACATTGCGTCATTAACATCATTTATATGAATAAATGATCTTTTTGTTTTTCCCATACCATCTAAAAAAAAATTTTTGTTTTTTTTTGCTGAAATAATAAATTTAGGAATTATTCTATATAGTTGTTGATGTGGGCCATAAACATTAGCTGCCCTTGTAAAGATAACTGGGAATCCATAAACCTTGTATAAATTTTTTAAATGTAAATCAAAGCTAGCTCTAGATAACGCATAAGGTGTACTTGGATTAAATTTAAAATTTTCTTTTATTAAACCTGATTTATCACCATAAACTTCTGGTGTAGTAAATTGAATAAATTTTTTGATAAATTTAAAATTTTTAATTATTTCTACTAATTTTGTCATACTTAAAAAGTTTGTTAAATACCAATGTGTTGGATTAATCCAACTTTCAGCAACCATTCCTTGAGCAGCAAAATTTATTATTATATTTGGTTTTTCTTTTTTAATTAAATTAACAATTTTACTTAAATTCTTATTAATATCCGCTTTGTAAAAAGTAAAATTTTTTAAATTTTTATTAAATTTATATTTTAAAAATATTTTATTTATCTCTGACGACCTGCTTACACCAATCACTTTAAATTTTTTATTAATTAAATAATCTACTAAATTACTACCAGAAAAAGAGTTTGAACCAATTACTAAAATTTTTTTTTTCATTTACTGATGCTTGATTAAATACAAATTTCAATTTACATTAAATTTTTAAGTGTTAAATAAGTATTTTAAATAAATAAACGATCTAGTAATTTATTCAAATATTAATTATGGAACAATTTCAATTAGGTGAAGAAATAGATTTATTAATCAAGTATCCCAAAGCAAAAAGAAATTTGGATGAAAGAGCAGTCAATAAGACCGATGATGACAGAAAAATAGCAAGAAACTTTGGAAAAGAATTTTTTGATGGCGAAAGGAAGCATGGTTATGGAGGGTTTAATTATAATCCTAGATTTTGGAGTGAGGTTGTAAAAACATTTAGAGATTATTGGAAATTAAACCAAAATAGTTCTCTTTTAGATGTTGGATGTGCAAAAGGCTTCATGTTGCACGATCTTCAAGAACTAGTTCCAGGAATTAAAATTAAAGGAATTGATATATCAAATTATGCAATAGAAAATTCAATGTCATCTGTAAAAAAAAACTTGTTAGTTGCAGACGCAAAAAAATTACCTTTTCCGGATAATTCTTTTGATTATGTGATATCAATAAATACTATTCATAATCTTGAAATCGATGATTGTGGAAAAGCTTTAAGAGAAATTGAGAGAGTTTCAAAATTAGGATCTTATGTGACTGTTGATGCATATAATAACAGTGAAGAAAAAGATAGAATGTTTAAATGGAATTTAACTGCCAAAACAATAATGTCAGTAAATGATTGGAAATACTTTTTTAAAGAAAATAATTATACAGGAAATTTTTTTTGGTTTATACCCTAATTTATGACTTCAAAAAACTTATTTAAAGATTTAAAAGGAAAGGTAAATTATCAATGTCCAGTTTGCAAGACTAGCTTAAGTCGAAAAGATAAAATTAAACAGCTTATAAATTTACCCAAATATCCAATTACAGAGTTTTATAGAAAAAGAAATGAAAAACTTATTAAAGAGTCATTGAAAGATCAAAAAGTTATGTTTTGTAAAAATTGTGACCATATGTTTTTGAAAAATATTTTAGATGTTGGTAAAATTTATTCGAATTATATTACCTCTTCGCATTCAAGTAGAGGAGCAATACTATGTTTAGAGAATTTTTTTAATTTTATTAATAAAAATACAAACAATATTAAAAAATCTAATATTATAGATATTGGAGGAAATGATTCTACGTTTTTGAATTTCTTTAAAAATCATAAAAAAAAGAAAATAAACATTGATCCTAATGCTTCATCAAAAAATAAAAAAGTAATTTTAAAAAAAATGTTTTTAGAAAAAATAAATTTTGTAGAATTTTCTAATTTTAAGGAAAAAAATATTTATGTTTCTAGTCATACGCTAGAGCATTTAGAAGATCCTGAAAAATTATTAAAAAACTTGAGTAAAAATACAAGAAATAATGATATTATTTTTTTGCAATTTCCATCACTTGAAAAATTAGTTGAACACAGTAGATTTGACCAAATATGTCACCAGCACATAAATTATTTTTCTCTCTTTTCTATAAGCAAATTGTTAAAAAAACTAAATTTAATTATTCTTGATTTTGAATATGATACCTCTCATTTTGGTACTTTAAGACTCAAAATCAAAAAAGGAAGATTAGGAAAAACTTATAAAAAACAAAATTTATATGAAGATACTTTTAAATCTTATATTTTATTTAAAGAATATTATAATAATCTTCAAAAGAGTATAAAAAAACTTTTTAAAAATGGTCAAGGATTTGGAGCAGGCTTGATGGTTCCAATTTTATCTTATTATTTGCCAGTAATTAACGAATTAAATTGTATAATTGACGAAAATAAAAGCAAATATAATAAGAGGTTTATCAATTTAAAACCAATAATTAAAAATTTAAACAAATTAGATATAGATAGACCTGTACTTATTACCTCAGTTAGCACAAAAGAGGCAGGAAGAAATATATTTAATAAATTGTCAAATTTAGGTATTAAAGATATATGCTTGCCGTCAATGGTGATTTAAAAAATGAATCTTAAACTCAAAGGAAAGACAGCTTTAATAACTGGAGGAGCTAATGGAATAGGAGAGGAAATTTCTCAAAAATTAGCATCCGAGGGTGTAAATATATATGTTACTACTCGTGATTCAAAAAATTTAATAAAGTTAAAAAAAAAACTTCGAAATTACAACGTTAAAGTGGGTGGAGTTGTTTTAGATTTTTTGAAAAAAAACTATGTTTCTAAAGTTAAAAATTTATTAAAAAAAGTTAATATTGATATACTAATAAATAATGCTGGTCACAATCTTAATGTCACTGATCCGTACTGTAAAAGAAAAAAATGGGATCAGGTTTTAGAACTTAACTTTTTTAATACAGTTGAAATATGTAATCTAGTAATACCAAAAATGAAAAAAAAAAACTGGGGAAGAATTGTAAATATAACATCTTGTGCTGGATTAGAAAATATGGGTCCAGTTACTTATGGTGTTTCAAAAGCAGCTCTTACCGCTTATACTAGAACGATGGGTAGAATATTAGCAACAGAAACAAAAAATGTTGTTATGACAGCAATATTTCCAGGAGTAGTATTAACAAAAGGTGGCCATTGGGACAAAGTAATTAAAAAAAATCCATCTAGAGCCAAAAAATATTTGAAAGAAAGAGCACCACTGGGAAGATTTGGCAAGCCTAACGAAATAGCTCCAGTTGTTGCTTTTTATTGTTCTGATTTAGCATCTTTTTCTCAAGGAGCAATAATTCCTGTAGATGCTGGCCAATCAAGACATTATATGTATTTTAATTATTTAAATTAATTTAAATGAAACTAACTGACTGTCTAGCAAATATATTAAAAAAAAATAATGTAAAACATGTCTTTGGACTACAAGGAGGTGCAGTAGTTCATATATTTGATTCTATAGAAAAAAAAAGGATAGGAGTTACATATACAAATCACGAACAGTCTGCTTCATTAGCTGCAGTTTCACATGCAAAATGTTCTGAAAACATAGGCTGTGTAGTAGTTACAACTGGCCCTGCAACTACTAATGCGATGACAGGTTTGCTTGCAGCATGGCAAGACTCTGTACCATGTTTATTTATTAGTGGTCAATCAAGATCCCAGCATACATCTTACGGAAAAAAGGTAAGGCAAGTTGGTACCCAAGAGGTAAATATTTGTGATATTGTTAAACCAATTACCAAATATTCAAAATTTATTGATAAAAAAGATAAATTTTTATTTGAAATGGAAAAGGCTATTAAAATTGCAAATGAAGGAAGAAAAGGACCAGTTTGGTTGGATATTCCTTTAGAATTTCAATGGGCAGATATAAAATATAAATTAAATAACAAAAAAGAAAATAATAAAAAATATAATCAAAAAATTAATGAATTTTTAAAACTTTTAAAAAAGTCAAAAAAACCACTTATAACAATTGGCTATGGGGTAAGGTCATCCAAGGATACAATATCAAATCTTAAAAAAATCATCTCAAAATATAAGATGCCCTTCACAACTACATGGAATGGTTCAGACATCTTTAGTACAAATCATAATTTAAATTTAGGCATAATTGGTATGAGTGGTCAAAGAGGAGCAAATAAAGCCATGTTTGAGGCTGATCTTATCCTTTGTTTTGGTACACATTTATCTATCCCTCACACAACCACATTGTTTGATAGCTATGCCAAACAAGCAAAAAAAATAATTGTTAATATTGATAAAAATCAGTTGAATAATTTAAATGTTAAATTTGATTTAAAAATAAATTGTGATCTAGAATTATTTTTTAAAACATTATTAAAAAAAAAGTTAAATTTTAATAATGAATGGAGAAATCTTAACCAGATAAAACAATTAAATTGGTATGAACCAATAAGTAAAAAAAATATAAATTCGAATTTTGCAGTAAGAATAATTACTAAAAAAATTAAAAATAAATGCATTATTGTTGATGGAGGAGGAACAGCTTTATATGCGGGTTTTCAGAGTTCATTTGTAAATCAAACAGATAGAGTTATTTGCTCATCTGCAATTTCATCAATGGGAACAGGTTTGGCAGAAACAATAGGTGCCGCTAAAAGCAAAAAATTTAAAAAATTAGTTTGTATTATTGGTGATGGAAGTTTTCTTATGAACATACAAGATCTTCAGACAATATCTCAAGACAAAATAAAAGTTTTAATTTTATTAGTAAATAATAATGGATATTTAGCTATAAGGCATACACAAAAAGAATTTTTAAAATCAAAATTTTATGGAACACATCCCGACTGGAAATTGACTATGCCATCTTTTGAAAAAGTAACAAAATCTTTTGGATTAGATTATTATAAATTAAAAACAAAATCAGATTTACAAAAAAATTTAAAAAAAATCTTAAATTTAAAAAAACCAACAGTTTGTGAGTTAATAGTAGATGAAAATCAAGATTCGCTTTTTAAACAAGGATATAAATCTAACAATGATGGTACTTTTTCACCACAACCATTATCAGAGATGTATCCTTTTTTGGACAAGTATATAGCAAATACAAATAATTAATGTTAAAAAAAGAAGAGATTAAGTTTAAAGCAGCAGTTCTAACAAAAATAAAAAGAAAACTAGAATTTGATAATTTAGTTTTAAAAAATCTATCCAAAGGGCAGGTTTTAGTAAAAATAATATTTAGCAGCATATGCAGAAGCCAAATAATGGAAATTGATGGATTCAGAAATAATAAAAAATTTTTACCTCATTTGCTGGGCCATGAGGGTTATGGTGTTGTAGTTAATACAGCAAAAGACGTTAAAAAATTTAAAAAAGGAGATAAAGTAATAATTGGGTGGATAAAAAATAATAATAAAAAATATGATGGATTCAAAGTAAGATCTTTCAAAAATAAAAGATTAATCAATTCTGGCTGTGTTACAACTTTTAGCAATTACAGTATAATATCTGAAAATAGACTGGTTAAAAAACCAAAAAATATGAAACCAGTAGAAGCCTCGTTTTATGGATGTGCAGTTCCAACAGGCTCAGGCATGGTAATTAAACAATTAAAACCTCAAACAAATAATAAAATTTTATTAATTGGGCTTGGAGCTGTTGGAATATGTGCTTTAGCGGCTTTAAAAGCTTTAAGAATTAAAGATGTATGCATACTTGAAAAAAATTTAAATAGAACATGGATAGCTAAAAAGCTGGGCTATGATAAAATTTTTAACCCAAATGATAAAAAGATTTTTAAAAAAATTATAAAAAAATACCCAAATGGCTTTGATGCGTGCATAGAATCGGCTGGCTATAAAAAGACAATAGAACTTGGTTTTTCAATGATAAATCCAAATTCAGGTAAGTTAATTTTTGCCTCTCACCCATCAAAAAATGAAAAAATATTATTGGATCCTCATGACTTAATAAAAGGAAAAAAAATTTATGGAAGTTGGGGAGGAGGTTGCATACCTAATGCGGATATTCCAAAAATATTTAGATTATTTCAAAGAAACGGTATTAAATTAAGTGCATTTTTTAATAAAATATATAGTTTTAAAAATATAAATAAAGCAATATCAGATTTTAGGTCAGGAAAAGTTATAAGACCAATTATTAAAATGGAACATTATTAATTATGAAAAAAATTGTATTTGTATCAGGACACTTTAATGTTTTACACCCAGGTCATTTAAGATTTTTAAAATTTGCAAAAGAATGTGGAGATTATTTAATTGTAGGTGTTGAAAGTAATAAAATTGCAAAAAATGCAGCTTATGTTGATGAGAAAATTAGACTAAATAGTATTAAAAGTGTTTCATTGGTAGATGAAGCTTTTATTTTAAAAGCTTCCCCATCTTCTTATATTAGACAAAAAAAACCTTCTATAGTTGTAAAAGGCAAAGAACACGAAAACCAGGAAAATCAAGAATATAAAATTATAAAAAAGTATGGTGGAAAACTAATATTTAGTTCTGGAGAAAAAATGTTTTCCACTATTGATTTAATTAAAAAGGAGTTCACTTACAAATCTTTAATTAATTTAAAAAAACCTAAAGATTATTTTAAAAGACACAATATTAGAGAAAAAAAAATTTCAAAAATTATAGAAAACTTTTCCAGAGTAAAAGTTTGTGTGATAGGTGATCTGATATTAGATGAATA
>MDTG01032148.1_pt1 | contig 25896 bp, 22 predicted proteins | sample 811421 | NCBI WGS metagenome assembly MDTG01 (sample SAMN05326645, study PRJNA326480) | marine metagenome | isolation source: seawater | place: Pacific Ocean: South East | collected 2011
CAACTGAAGCGATGGCTTGCCATCGATGCACTCGATGGCGGCGTCGACCGGAACGGTGTCGAATTCCGCACCCTCCACGACGGCCAGCATGCAGACGAGATCCCAGAGGTGGAATCCGGGCTCGCCGAAGATCCCCACCCACTTCTCGATCCACGCCCGCGAGTCAGCGGCGACGCGATCGGTCGTCGCCCGGTCCACCGCGGCGAGCAGATCGAGACCGGGCTCGGTGACGTAGCCGAAGCGCACCGCGTTGTAGGGGACGAGCGTCGTCTCGGGCAGCTCGTCGGTGGTCTCGAACAACCACCTTGCCGCATCCGGATCGCCCCGGAAGTTGTAGTCGGAGACCGGATTACCGTTGATCAGGAATCCAGCCCGCCCGGCCCAGGGGCCGATCTGGCCCATCTCGAGCACCAGACGCTCCACGCGATCGAGACGACCCAGCATCCCGAGGTCTCGAACCAGATACGCCGGATCGGTGGCGGGACCGATCCCGATGATGGTCACCGGCTCGGGATCGGCGAGCACCGACTCGAGCGCTTCGAGCGTTCCGTCCGGTGCGGGACCGTCGACCGCGAATCGTCTTGAAGCGCCGCGGTGGACGGGCGTCTCGCGACCACACGCCTCGACCACCCAGCGGGTGATCTCGACCTGGCGGTCCAGGATCTCGCAGGGGACCTGCCCCGGCTCCGGCGCCGGCGCATCGCAGCTCGTCGACGGCGTCTCGCACGCACAGTTCCCGAACGAGACCACCACGCCCACGACGTCCCACCCGGGATGGTTCAACGCCCACGCAAGCGCCCAGGCGTCGTCGGGGTCGGCCGCCGAGGGGGGACTGTCGAACACGTTCGTGCAATCGAGCCCCATCGCGACGTCGGCGCAGAGGAGCACGCGTCGCGGCTTATCACCACCCCCGTCCGCGCGAACCGGAACGGTGATCAGGAGCATTGAAATCGAAACGAGGACCAAGGTCTGGATGGCGTGCATGGGGAGACTCGAAGGAGGATCGGGAACCCTGAAAATAGCACGCGACCATCGGTAAAAAGGAGTGAAAAGACGAGTCGGAACCGGAATCACGGAGCCACCGGCCGCGGATGACCGACAGCCGCCCCGCTCGACGGGAATCCGCGGTGGATCACACGCTTCGATCACTCGAACGCACCATCATCGACGCGGGGCGTCTCGACCTCACTTCATGCCCTGCCAGGTCACGATCGGCACGTGGCCCAGCTCCATGCCCTTCGGCGGCGTCACGAAGAGCGCCGGGTCGAAGCTCGCGAGTTCCCCACCGGTTCGTTCCGGAAGGTACTGGTCGTCGATCCTCCAGTGCCGGTGCATCTTCACGATCATCCGCTGCAGCGCGTTCCGCTGGGTCGGCGTCCAGTCGAACTGCTGGAAGCACGGCTGATCGATGAACCGGTACCAGTGGTAGCGGACCGTCGATCCGTCGGCGAGCACCGTCTCGAACGGCCCCGCCTTCGGCCCGGGCGACGCCCACGATCCCTTCAGCGGTTCCGCGGAATACGGTTCCGGCTTCGGTCGCGGTCCCGGGAACACCCGCTCGACCAGGCCGATGTCCGTCGGGAGGTCGGCCTCGGTGATGCGGGCCCGCGTCTCGCCCTCGTCGCGGAAGTAGGTCGGGAAGCGAGCCACCCCGTCCGTCACCACGGTCGGATCGTTCCACTGCAATCCGAACACGTTGCCGGGAAACACCGTCGGCGTCGCCAGCCGATTGACCCCGGTGATCCTCTTCTCGTCCTGCCGGTAGGTCACCGGACGGGTCCCGACGTCGGGCTTCATCGCACCTTCCGTCTTGAACGCCCCGCTGGGTGCGGATCCGCCCTTCCGCCAGCGCAGGACGTCGTCGTACAACGCCGCCTTCGAGTACATGGTCACGTCGCGGACGAGGACGGTGCGTCCCGCCTCGTCGACCGGGAACTGCAGCTGGGGGATCTTCGCGTACGTCTCGCCGTCCTCGGTCGTCACCCGGAATTCCGGCACGGTGTTGATCTCCATCGACCCGGCCGTGCCGCCGGAGGCGGGACGGGCGTCGAGGCAGCGGCCGTGGTCGAACGGGAAGTCGCGGGAGATGCGACTCCAGCATTCGGGCAGGTAGTAGGCGAGCGGCCCCTTGAAGTTCGCGGCGTCGAGGAAGATCGTCCAGCTCTGGTCACCGGTCGGCTGCGGATCGTCCCGTGGTTCGGTCAGCGGCAGCGCCATCCACGCGTACCCGAGCAGCTCGCCCATCGGATTCCCCTCGAAGGTCAGTCCGTCGGGCGGGATCAGGAGGCGGTTGCTCACCTGGGCGATGCCCAGCATGTCGTCCGGCAACGGTTCGCTGCTGTGGAAGAAGGGCCAGCCGGGGGAGGCGACCTCCGTGCTGTAGCAGTTGGGCGTCGCGTTCAGGCTGAACTTGGGCGGACCGTAGTGGAACCGGTTCCCCGCCCAGTAGCCGAGTCCGCCCTCCATGGTCTGGAAGACGCTTCCGTAGGTGGGACCGCGCTCCGGCCAGTTGTCGCGCGCGATGGTGCCCGGCGGGCAGAGCGGTTCGGTTCGATTGTCGCTGTTGTCGGGCGTGATCCAGGTCGACGGCAGACCGATCTGGAAGTTCCGGATCGGTCGGTCGATCAACGACCAGACCGACGCGTGGAACCCCGCGCCGTACCGGTGCGTCTCCGGACTGGCCCCGGCATGACTGCCGATGTATCCGTGCAGGCCGCGAAAGGCCGTCTCGACCTCCGGTGGCGCGGAACGGTCTTCGGGCGTGCCGCTCGCTCCATCCCCGCCGTCGCCACCGCCCGCGACCGCCGTCGGGCTCGCGCACATCGCGAGCGAAGCCAGCATTCGAACCACCACGGCGTCCAGCCGCCGTCCTGATCGCCAACACGTCATGAGGAGCTCCCGATGAAGGATCGTTCGAAGACCATCGAACTCGATGTTAACCGGCGACGGGTTCCATCCCGCGGTTGACGGTGTTTCCGCGGTGGAGGAAGATCGCCCGTCCCGATGATTCCCATCGAAGGCACCAGACACCCCCATCCAACGGAGAAGATCATGACCATCGACCGCCTCACGCAGACCAGCGTGCTCCTGCTCTCGCTCGCGCTCCTCGGACCCCTGCTCTCCGTCGTCGCCTCGCCGGGCGTCGATCACCATCTCGACGCCGACCTCGACGCCAAGGAGATCACCGAGATGATCCTCGCCCACCAGGCGCAGTCCAACCGCGAGAACCGACAGGTCGAGGGCGTGATCTCGAAGCACGGTTCGGTCGAGTTCTGGTCGAGCGGCGGTCTCCGGCAGCACGTGGAGAACGGTGCGGAACTTCCCGGCTACACCAACCTGAACATCATCGCCAAGGACATCGAGATCACCTCGGTCGTCCCCGGCCAGGCCGCGGTCGCGACGTACTACGCGGAGGGATCGCTCCAGGCGAAGGGCGGCGCCCCGGTCAGCAACTACCTGACCCGCGTGACCATCGTCTTCGCCAAGGAGGACGGTGCGTGGAAGCGGCGGGCGGCGCACTGGTCGCCGATCGTCGGCGGCGCCGGCACCACCCAGACGGTGATCGACAAGAAGAACTGACCACGTCGATCCGCGGGCGTCCAGCCGACCGGACACCGCCCCCGGCAGCCGCCGGGGGCGGTGTCGTTCGTTCGAGCATCGACTACGCTGCATTCGCGCGGCGCACGACCTTCGCACCGAGACGAATCGACCCAGCCCGGATCCCCCCGTGACGAAACCGCGTGCCAATCCGCCCACCGATCCGTCGTCGCTGCCGGATCCACCGGAACCCGATTCGAGCCGCTACGACCGGGTCACCGACCTCATCACCGGGCCGTCCCGTCGACTCTTCGACAACCTGGTCTCGCTCGGCGGCTTCCTGGTCGGCGCCGGGATCGGCGTACCGGTGGCGTACACCTTCGAACTCCCGATCCCCGAATACACGGTGGTCGGCGTCGGCGTGATCGCGGGCGGCGGCGGCGGGATCCTGGTTTCCGGCTGTTTCCTCATGGTCTATCGCTGGTTCCGACACTGATCCGACCGTCGGCACCGGGAACCGTTATCGTCGCGGTCGATCCAGCAACCCCCGGAGATGAGCATGTCGACCCCGCTTCGCGTCCGCCGGAAGAGCGCCCCCTTCGTCTGGGACATGGTTCGTGACGACCTGACCCTGCTCGCCTACCCCTTCATCCGCATCGCGGCGGGAATCGTCCTGCTGGTGGCGATGTGGTCCCTCATCTTCGACATGTCGGCGATGCAGGTGGGCGACACGATCCGCGACGCCGGCGGCGTCGCCCTCGTCGAGGCCGGGGAGTCGAACAGCCAGCAGGCCAGGGAGACGCCGCAGGACCAGAAGGTGCAGCGCGAGCTCGGAGCGCTCTTCGAACACACCCACTTCGGCTATCTGCTGCTGTTCTTCGTGGCGAACGCCCTGATCGGCGTGGTCTCGATCGGCGCGGTGAATGCGGCGGCCCTCGCGATCGCCCGGAACGATCGACGCGGCCTCGTCCACGGATACGCGCAGGCGCTCCTTCGACTTCCGCAGCTCCTGGGTTGGTGGGTCGTCACCATGGTGGTCGGGGTGGTCCTCGGGATGCTGGAGCGGATCCGTTTCGCCGGGCCGATCATCGCCCTGCTGGTCGGGGCCGCGTGGTCCGTGCTGACGTTCTTCTCGATCACCTCGATCATGGCCACGGGGGTCAATCCGGTCTCCGCGGTCGGTCGCTCGAAGAAGACCATCGGCGACTGCATCCACAAGGTCCGCGGATCGCAGTCCGACACCGACTGGCGGACGCTCCGGATCGGGCTCCGGGCGGGCGGGCCGCTCCTCATGATCTCCAGCCTGCTCGCGATCGGATGCCTCGTGATGCTGTTCCTCGACATCAAGTTCATCCACGACGGCAGCCCCGCGGTGACCGCGGGACTCTTCGGCGGCTTCATCGTCGTGATGATCGTCAACGGCGCGTTCCTCGCCGCCCTCGGCGCGGTGCTCAAGGCCGTGCTCTACGTCTGGGCCGAGGAGGACTCGCTTCCCGAGGGCGTCGACGCGGACCAGTTCGACAACGCGTTCGTCCAGGGCGGCATCGGGGCGAAGATGATGGGGGCGTGAACGCGACCCTGACAGGAAACCCCCCGACCGGTACCCTGCCCGCATGGCCTCCGGCAACAAGACCATCATCTACGCCGCCCTCGTCGGCAACTCGCTGATCTCGATCACGAAGTTCGTCGCGGCCGGGATCACCGGGTCCGCGGCGATGATGGCCGAGGGGATCCACTCGCTCGTGGACACCGGGAACCAGGGGCTGCTGCTCTTCGGCATTCGAAAGGCCAAAACGCCGGCGAGCCCCCTCCACCCGTTCGGCCACGGCAAGGAGATCTACTTCTGGTCCTTCGTGGTCGCGATCCTGATCTTCGCGCTGGGTTCCGGCATCGCGCTCTACGAGGGCTTCCACCGGGTCATGCATCCGGAACCCGTTTCGAGTCCCATGGTGAACTACGTGGTGCTCGTCCTCGCCATGCTCTTCGAAGGCGTCGCGTGGTACCTCGCCTACCGGGAGTTCCGGCGATTCCAGGGCCCGCGATCGCTTCCCGCCGCGGTCCGGGCGGCCAAGGATCCCACCACGTTCGTGGTGCTCTTCGAGGACACCGCGGCGATGCTCGGGCTGATCGTCGCCTTCGTCGGACTGGCCCTGAACCAGGCCCTCGACATGCCGGTGCTCGACGGCGTCGCCACGCTCTGCATCGGGGTGATCCTCGCCTTCACCGCGGTGTGGATGGCGATCCGGACGAAGTCCCTCCTGATCGGGGAGGCCGCCGATCCGGAGGTCGTCGAGGACGTTCGAAAGCGCGCCGCCGGCGTGGACGCGATCGTGAGCGTGAACGAGATCCTGACCCTGCACATGGGACCGAACTTCGTCCTGCTCAACGTGAGCGTGGACTTCCGGGACGAGCTCCCGGCGGGCGACGTCGAACAGGCCATCGATCGGCTCACCCGCGAGATCCGGGCGGCGCACCCCGACGTGAAGCGCGTCTTCATGGAGGCGGAGTGCCGAAGCGCCTCGATCGCGGACTCCCCGCCCGAGCCACCCGCGCCGCAGACCGATTGAACGCGGACGGCGGTCCTCGCGTCCGGAGGTCCGCGGGATCGCGGTCATTTCCCCTCGAGCTTCGCGACCATCGGCGTCCGGGCCCACGCGGGAGTCCGGGCCAGCCCGTCGTAGGTCATGTCGCTGAACGTCGAGTGCAGCGCATCGTCCTTCCGCGTCGTGGTGACCACCGCGGCGAGGCGGATCCCGGCGGCGTCGGTGCCGGCGTAGCGCATCGCGATCCGATCCTTCGAGACCGACGTCGCCTCGCCGTCGAGCACCATCCCCGTATTCGACACGTATCGCTGTCGGATCACGCCGGCGACCGGATCGAACCACATGATGCCGTTGCCCGTCACGTCCAACGAACCATCGGGAAGCCGGACGGCTTCGGTGATGGTCACGCAGCGGCGATCCGCGCCCCAACGGGTCTCGTTCACGAACACCACGCCATCCAGATCGGTGTTCCAGGTGCCGGTGGGATCCCATCCCGACAGGGCTTCGACGAAGCGGTTCACCCGCGTGAACTCCTGGACGAAGGGCGTCTCCCTTCCATCCGAGCGCGACACGGTTCGACGACGAGTGTTCTCGCCCGTCCGTTCGAAGGTCGTGAGGAGCTCGTACGTATCGCCGTCCCCGGTCTCCTCGGTGGAGAACACCGTCTTCGACGCGTCGTATCCGACCATGCGACCGGAACTCGACCACGGACTTCCATCGTCGAGACCGCTGGACGCCTTCATCGGCGTGCCCGACTTCGCGTCCCAGACCACCGTCTCGGACCCGGAGGACAGCAGCCTGCCCCGCTCGTCGACGTAGGTGAACGTCCGCACCACCTGCCGGCCGGACTCGACGAGTCGCACCTCGGCGCGGTAGCGGTAACGGATCCCCGCCGGGAGCGTCTTCCAGACGTCGGTGGTCACGCCCGAACTCTCCCAAGCGCCCAGGTCGCCGCCATCGACGAGGTATGCGGTGTACTCCTCCCAGGAGGCTGGCTTGTCGAGCGGATCGACCGCGGCGGCCTGCGACGGCAGGCCACCCACCAGGGCGAACATCATGGAAACGACGACGGAACGATTTCGAAGAGGCGTCATGACGGACTCCGGAGGGGGTGTGGCGGTGCGGCCGGGCGGGATGCCTCGGATCGACCCATAGGGTGCCAGATCCCCGTCGCCGTGGAAACTCGAACCACGCCCACGGTCCGCGGCGTCCCCCGTCCTGGCGAAACCGGAAGCACCGGAGAGTCGCCTGCATCGGAAACTCGAAACCGGCGAACTGCATTCCATGGCCACCCCCACCGTCGATGACCACTTCGAGATCGTCACCTCCACGGCGTTCTGGATGGCGAAACAGCGGCCCTATCGGCTGCCGCGGGCCCCGTTGATCCGCGTCGGCGCCGCCGCGCTCGCCAATGCGATCGCGACCCACGAGGATTCCATGCCCCTCAGCCTCGAGACCCGCTGTCGGCAGCACGTCCGCCGAGCGATCCGCGACCTGATCACCGACCGGTTCGAGGTCTGAGCGTTCCGAGCCCGACATCGGCCCGCAGACCACCCCCGACGTCCGTATAACCATTGCCCGGCCCGCCCGAGCCGCGCCTCCCGCGACGGATCCGAGCGGGGTACGTCTGCGTGGCCCGGTCTCGAATTGGTACAACCATGCGGCACGACCCCCTTTCCAGACGCGACCGAGAGGACCCCCCGATGATCCGAGTCTCCCTGCCGTTCCTTCTCACCCTGGCCGCCGCACTGGTGCTCGCGACCTCGGGCATCTCCGCCGCGACCGAAGACGACGCCGGAAACGCGAAGGCGGCCCCCCCCCGAGCCATGGTCGACGGGACCGAACCGGGCTTCCGGGATCTCGGCGAAGCGGACTTCAAGAACGTGAACGGCAAGCCCGACACCTGGTCGTGGGACGGCAACGCCGTGAAGTGCACCGGTGATCCGGTCAGCGTCACGCGTTCGGTGAAGTCCTTCACGAACTTCGAACTCGTCTGCGAGTGGCGGCATCTCCGGGACGCGGGGAACTCCGGGATCTTCCTCTGGTCACCGATCGAGTCCCTCGATCGACTCGAAGGCCCGGGCCTGCCCGAAGGCATCGAGGTGCAGGTGCTCGACCTCGGATACAAGGCGGCCTACGAGAAGGGCGGCAACAAGGCGAACTGGTTCACCTGCCACGGCGACGTGTTCCCGGTCGGCGCCTCGACCATGAAGCCGTTCGCGCCGATGGCGCCCAACAAGCGACGCAGCTTCCCCACCCGGGAGACCACCCGCGACACCGGCGAGTGGAACCACTACTACATCCGGGCGATCAACGGCGAGGTTCGTCTGTGGGTGAACGGCGTGGAGGTCTCCGGCGGCAATCAGTGCTCGCCCGCGACCGGACATCTCTGCCTCGAGAGCGAGGGATCGCCGATCGATTTCCGGGGACTGCGGATCCGCGAGCTTCCCTGATCCGGTCTCGAGTGCCGCCGGCGATGCGGCGCGGTCCTCAACCGTCGATGAAGACCGGCATCCGGATCTCATCCGATTCGAGGATGCAGACGCCGCTCTTCTTGTCGCACCGCTGATACCTGACCCTGGCGGCGATCGTTTCGCGTCGAGACCGCCGGGGATCCACGAGGCCCGTGGCGTCGATGACCACCTCGACGGCGAAGGTGCCCTCGTAGAGCGCGTCGTGATCCGCATCCTGCCAGGTGCAGCTCGCGATCCGGCAACCTTCGGGCAACGTCCATTCGATGGATGCCGGCAGGCCCACCACGCCGGCGGCCGCGACCGCTTCCCGGTTGCCGGACGCCGCCCATCCATCCGGAACCGTGATCACGACCGTGACGGGGAAGGAACGATCGACCTCGAGGCGGTCGCCGTGAGCACGAAGCCGGACGGCATCGTCGCCGCCGGCCCGATCCGCCGGGGCCGAGGCCGGAGTCGGGGTCGGGATTCCGGAGGCGGGCGTGGAAGGCAGTCGACGAAGCAACCACACGTAGCCGGTGGTGTGGTCGTCGTGGGTCTCCAGTTCCCCGAGGCGATCCTGGATCGCCTCGAGTCGCGCCTCGTCCTCGGCGTCGAACTTCTCCTTCGCGAACAAGGCGTCCATCTGCTCGTCGAGCGACCGGACCTCCGCCTTCTCGTCGACGTCAAGGGTGCGGCGGCGGGTGTGACGAGTGCCGTAGTCACCCACCAGAAGATCCCGGAGACCGTCACCGTCGTAGTCGACGACGTGCACCTTCACCCGCCAGGAAGGGCCCGTCGGCGAGGCGAGCCGGAGAAACTTCTCGTCCATCGGCATCCCGGGTACCAGCAAACGCATCGCTTCGAAGACCGGCGCGTCCTCCCGGCCGACGTTCCGATGCCAGAACACGCCGCCGTTCTCCGAGCCCACCACGATGTCGCTGATCCCGTCACCGTCCCAGTCCGCGAAGTGAACGTTGGATCCGTAGTCCCAGCCGCCGATCGGGATGCCTGCATCGGTCGTCAGTCGCGCACTCGACGCCGCCCACGCCATCCGGCCGTCGGTGCCGACGTTCTCGATCACGTGGCAGCCATCGAGTCGCGATCCCACCACGAGATCGAGATCGCCGTCGCCGTCCATGTCGTGGAGTTCGGCGGTGACGGAATGCACGGCATGCCGCTCCCCCTCGTGGATCCGGATCGCGTGCGCCGGATCGCCATCGAGGTTTCGCTGAAGGACCGGCGCCTCGAATTCACCGCCGCCTTTCCCCGTGAAGAAGTAGATGTCCCCCGGATAGGAACCGGAGACGAGGTCGTCGATTCCGTCACCGGTGAAATCGATGAACTGCGGGACGAAGCTCACGCAACAGGTGATCGGCACCTGTGCATCGCGGCCTCCCGCCTGCACGTAGGTGAAGTCCTCGTAACGAGGTTCCCGGTCGGTCCCGTGGTTGACGTAGACCCGAAGCTTGCCTGCGACCCAGGGATGACCGGGGCCGGCCGCCCCGGTGGTCTCGCCCACGAACGGCTCCGCCCCGAATTCACCCACCAGCAGGTCACGAACGCCGTCGCCGTCGAAGTCGAGCAGGTACGGCGCGGCGTGACCGGTGGTGACGTCGATCGGGCCGTCGCCGGCTCGGATCGGCATCGGCGGCGCGAAACGCGGCGGCTCGCCCGCGGCTTGCAGGACGAGGCAGATGGACAGGGTGGCGACGGTCATGGTGAATCTCCGTGTTTCCCCGGCCCTGCGGAATTCCCGCTGCGAAGCGCGCTTCCGGGGTCGGGCGACCGGTACGTCGTTCGCACGACCCTCGTTCACGCGGTCAGCCGCCGAGGGCGTCGTCCAGCAGTCGGATCGTCATGTCCACGTCCTCGGGGTCGAGCACCATCGGCGGCTTGATCTTGATCACGTTGTGCGCCGGCCCGTCGGTCGAAAGGAGCACGCCTTTCCGCTTCATCGACTGTACCACGGCGTCGGCGACGTCCGCGTCGGGCTCCCGGCCGGTGCGGTCACGGACGAATTCGATGCCGAGGAACAGGCCCCGACCACGAACGTCGCCGATGCAGTGGTGACGGTCCTGGAGCGCACGAAGGCCGTCGAGGAACCGGCGCCCCGTCGTGGCGGCACGTGACTGGAGATCCTCGTCGTCGATCACTTCGAGGACCGCCCTGCCGGCCGCGCAGCTCACCGGGTTCCCACCGAAGGTGGAGAAGAACTCCATTCCGTTGGCGAAGGCGTCCGCGATCGCGCGGGTCGTGACGACCGCACCCATCGGATGCCCGTTGCCGATGGGCTTCCCCATCACCACGATGTCGGGCACCACGGGTTCGCCGCCATCGGCCTCGTCGAGCTCGAATCCCCAGAACGCATCGCCGACGCGTCCGAATCCGACCTGCACCTCGTCCGCGACGCAGAGCCCGCCCGCGTTCCGGACGTGATCGAAGGCCGCCGCGAGATAACCCCTCGGCAGCGGGATCTGACCGCCGCAGGAAAGGATGGGCTCCACGAAGAACGCGGCGATGGACCGCCCGGCGGCGCACGCCTCGCCGACCGTGGTCGCGAGTTCGAGGGCGTACGCGGCGCCGACGTCGTCGCCATCGCCACGGATGGCGCCGCGATATCGATCGGGGACCGTCGCGACGTGCACCCACTCCGGCCGGCCGGTGCCGCCCGGGCCGTCGAACTTGTAGGGACTCATCCGGACGCAGTTTCCGGCATGGCCGTGATACGCGCCGTCGATCACCAGGACGTCGTTCGAACCGGTCGCGGCCCGCGCGATCCGCAGGGCGAGTTCGTTCGCCTCGGACCCCGAATTCACGAGGAAGACCGTGTCCAGCGGATCGGGAAGACGGGCGGCCAGCATCTCCGCGTACCCGGCGAAGCCCTCGTGGAGATACCGGGTGTTGGTGTTGAGCCTGCCCGCCTGGCTGGAGATCGCCTCCACCACTCGTGGATGGCAGTGGCCGACGTGGCAGACGTTGTTGACCAGGTCGAGGTACGGGCGACCGTCCGCGGCGATGAGATATTGGCCGCGACCCGCCACGATGTGCAGGGGATCGTCGTAACTCAGCGAGAGATTCGCACCGGTGACCGCGCGACGGCGGTCCAGGAGCGACGCGTCGCCCGCCGGATCGTGCGGCCGCCTCGATTCGATGTCGGAGCACAGCATGGACCGGCCGAGGTCCGGCCCGATGGATGCCAGCGACTCGATCGTCCTCCAGGTCGTCTCCTCGTGCGAATACCACGTGGCGTGTTCGGGTGATTCCGCCCGTCGTGCCGCACCGATCAGGGCGCTGGTCGCGAGTCGGGAACGGAGCAGCGGGAACAGCGCCCGACGCTCCTCCTCGAACAGGGTTCGGACCTCGTCGTACCCGGCCACGACCGACGCCGCGAGTTCGAGATTCGGCGACGTGCCGTGCTGCGCCGCGTAGGCGAGGGTGATCCCGAGGTCCTGGACCAGGGCGCCCCGAAGTGCGTCGCCGAAATCGATCAGGCCCGCGACCCGTTCGCCGTCCACGAGGATGTTCTCGTCGTTGGCGTCGCCGTGCAGCATCCCCTGCGGACAGTTCCCGAGGAGCGGCTCCACGATCGCGGCCTGTTCCTGCATGATCATCTCGAGGATCGTCCGTCTCGATCCCGACTCGACGTGGACGATCGACCCACGATGTCTCCCGCAGCTCGCGACGTCCCATGCGTGCGACCGGTCCGATCCCGCGTGCTCGAACCCCGCCAGCGCCGCATGGACCTCCGCGAGCATCCGGCCGATCGAGCGACCGAGGCCGGGCGCGGCGGCGGACTCCCGCCAGGCCGATCCCGGCAGGAAGCGCTGCATGCGGGCGATCGCGGCGGTGCCGTCCAGATCGAACCGCACGAAGCGTTCGCCCGAACGCCCGGGGATCACCGAGGGCACCGGGATCCCCGCCGCGTCGAGCGCGTCGAGGATCGCCTCCTCCAGCTCGACGTCGGCCGAGTCGTCCACGGTGATCTTGAGCACCGACTCGCCCCCGTCCTCGAACCGGACCAGCAGGTTGAGGTTCTCCCCCGGCAGACGTGAAATCGAGTCGGCGGCCCGCCAGGCGTCGGCCAGGAGTCCTTCCACCGCGACGCGTTCCCCGGTCGTCAGGTCGATCGAATTCGGTTCGGCGTCCATCACGAAGGACTCCTCGAGAAGGCCCCGGTGGCCTCAGTCGGACTTCGGCAGGGATCGCGCGAGTTCGAGGTACGACGCGAACTGCGCCGCGACCTCGGTCATCGAGTCCCCGCCGAACTTCTCACGCACGGCCCGGGCGATCTCCAGCGCGACGACGTTCTCCGCCACCACGCTCGCCGCGGCGATCGCGCTGACGTCGCTTCGTTCGTACTGGCTCTTCTCCGCGGCCCGGGTCGCGAGGTTGACGCTGGGAAGCCCGCGCAGCAGCGTGGAGATCGGCTTCATCGTGCCGCGCACGACCACCGGCATGCCGTTGGTCATGCCGCCTTCCAGGCCACCCGCGTTGTTCGTGGGCCGGCGGAACCCGAGGTTCGGTCGGTCCCGTTCCGCGGGGTCGAACTCGATCGGATCATGGACGCCGGAGCCGTTGCGAAGACCGCACTCCCGCCCGAGGCCGATCTCGACCGCCTTGAACGCCTGGATGCCCATGACCGCGCAAGCGAGGCGTGCATCGAGCCGCTGGTCCCACTGCACGCATGATCCGAGTCCGGGGGGACATCCGAAGACGTGCACCTCGACGAATCCGCCGACCGTGTCCTTGTCGATCTTCGCCCGGCGAATCGACTCGATCATCGCTTCGCTCGCGTCGGGATCCGGAAGATAGACCTTGCTCGCCTCCCGCGCGACCAGCAGTTCGCGCCAGTTCTCCCCGGTCACCTCGAAGGCACCGACGGCGGCGGGGTCCGGACCGCCGCCCCGGACGAAACCGAAGACGTCGATTCCAAGGGCGCGAAGCATGCAGCGGGCGAGTGCGCCCATGGCCGTCCGACCCGCCGTCTCCCGCGCGCTGGCTCGCTCCAGGGTCTCGCGACAATCCGGGACGAGCCATTTCAGGCTGCCGGCGAGATCGGCGTGACCCGGACGGGGCCGCTCCACCGGTGGCGTCTTCTTGAGATCGTCGAGCCGGTTGTCGCGATTCGGAACCACCATCGCCACCGGAGCGCCGGTGGTCAGGCCGCGTCGGACGCCGCCCAGGAATTCGGCGCGATCGGTCTCGATCCGTTGCCGGGCACCGCGACCGTAACCGCCCTGTCGACGGGCGAGCTCCGCGTCGATGAATTCGCGGTCGACCGAAATCCCGCTGGGAAGGCCTTCGATGAGGGAGACCACGCCGGGCCCGTGGGACTCACCAGCCGTTCGATAGGACAGGTTTGCCATGTCCAGATGGTACGAGATGGCCGACCGGAAGTGGGTCAGTCCCGAGCGAGGAGACGTCGGGCGAGATCCTCGGCCTCGTCCTCCGTGATCTCGTCGCTGGCCACCACGAACTTCCGGGAGAGCGTTGACTGGAGGACGGGCGTGGTGACGATGCGTCCATCGATGAAGACCGCGAGCGGCCTGGAGATCCAGGCCGTGGTGAGTCGACGCAGGGCCTCCGCGCCCGCGTCGTCGAGGTCGATCAGGACGGCGTTCCGACCCCTGGCGTCCCTGACCGGTTCGGCGACCAGGACCATCGAGGCGTCCACCACGATGTCCGGCGAGACCCACACCGGCGAGCCGCCGATGACGGCGTCGGACCTGGTCCAACCATCCATCGGATCGACCGAGGCGGCGCGGATCTCGAGCATGGAGGCGTCGGAATCCGGAACGCTCCCGCAGCCCGCCGGGATGACGGCCACCATGGTGGCGACGATCATGGAGAGGGATCGTCGGATCGCGTTCTGCATCGGTCGTCTCCTGGTCGAGGGTGGGCCGGTCCCGATTCCGGATTGTCATCTACGATATCCCGTCATGAGCGACGCCGAGCGATCCGGAAGAGACCCGTCCATGCCCGAGCCGGTGGGAGCCGACCTCACGCCGACCGAGATCGTGACGGCGCTGGACCGCCACATCATCGGCCAGCACGACGCCAAGCGGGCGGTGGCGGTCGCGATCCGGAACCGCTGGCGTCGACGGCAGCTCCCACGGTCGATCGCCACGGAGGTGGTGCCGCGGAACATGATCATGCTGGGGCCCACGGGCGTGGGCAAGACCGAGATCGCCCGCCGGCTGGCCACCCTGGTCAGCGCTCCCTTCGTGAAGGTCGAAGCGACCAAGTTCACGGAGGTGGGCTACGTGGGACGGGACGTCGAATCGATGATCCGCGATCTGCTCGAGGTCGCGATCCGGATGGTGCGACAGGAGCAGGCCGAACTGGTTCGCGGACGAGCCGAGGAGATCGCGAAGGATCGACTGATCTCGATCCTGCTCGGCGAACGGTCCGAATCCCCGAACGAACCGCAGGCGGGCGTCGCGGATCCGGATCGGGAATCGCCGACCACCCCCTCCGCACACGAACGGGTCCGCGCCCGACTTCGGGAGCGATTCGATGCCGGCAGTTTCGACGACCAGGAGGTGGAGATCACGATCCAGGAGAAACCCTCCCTTCCCATGGCCGGCGCCGGGCAGGATCCGACCGATCCGACCATGGGCGGACTGGGTTCGATGCTCGAATCGATCATGCCCGCCAAGACGCAGCGAAGGCGGATGAAGGTCCCCCGGGCCCTCGAGATCCTCGTCGAACAGGAGATCGAGCCGCTGATCGACGCCGATCGGGCGCTGGAAGCGGCCATCGAGCGGACCGAACTCGACGGCATCGTCTTCATCGACGAGATCGACAAGATCGCCGCGAGCGAACGCCGGCAGGGAGGCGACGTCAGCCGGCAGGGCGTGCAGCGGGACCTGCTTCCGATCGTCGAGGGGAGTCCGGTCACCACGCGACACGGCGTGGTCAGGACCGACGGCATCCTCTTCGTCGCCGCGGGCGCGTTCCACGACGTGGCGGTGAGCGACCTCATGCCGGAACTGCAGGGACGCTTTCCCATCCGCGTCGAACTCGACGGCCTCACCGCGACGGACTTCCAGCGGATCCTCGTCGAACCCGAGCACAATCTCGTCGCCCAGCAGATCCACCTGCTCGGCACGGACGGGTTGTCCGTGCAGGTCACCGAAGAAGCCGTCGTCGCGCTGGCGGAGCTCGCCGCCGATGCGAACGAACGTCTCGAGAACATCGGCGCCCGCCGGCTCATGACGGTGATCGAACGGACGTTCGAGGAGATCTCGTTCGACGCCTCGGACCGGGTCGCTCGAGGCGAAGGATCGATCGAGATCGACGCCGAATTCGTTCGTGCCCGCGTCGAGCCGGCCCTGTCCGACGACGACCTCGGCCGTTTCGTCCTCTGAATCCCGAAGGCCCCGAGCGAAACCGACCATGCCGGACGTCCCCCCGAATTCGCGAAGAACCGCCCTGGTGACGGGCGCCAGCGCCGGAATCGGCGAAGCCTTCGCCGAACACCTCGCGTCCCGGGGCCACGACCTCGTCCTCACCGCCCGAAGGGCGGAGGTCCTTCGCGACGTCGCGGAGCGGATCCAGCGCAGGCACGACGTCGACTGCCGGGTGATCCCCGCCGATCTCTCCGATCCGGATTCGCCGCGCCGGATCTTCTACGAACTCGCTCGTGACGAGATCGAGGTCGACGTCCTGGTGAACAACGCGGGTCTCGGACTTCGAAAGACGCTGCTCACCCAGGAATGGCGGGAGGTGGCCGACTTCATGGAGGTGATGGGCGTGGCCTGGCTCCACTTCATGCAGCTCGCCATGCCTCCGATGATCGAGCGAGGCTGGGGACGCGTGGCGAACATCGCGTCGCTCGCCGCGTTCGCCCCGGAGTCGCCGGGCAGCCTCTACTCGGGCGTCAAGGCCCAGATGCTCACGACCAGCCGCGGCATGCGCAGCGCCGTGCGGGGAACCGGCGTCCACGTCACCGCCGTCTGCCCGGGCTACACCCATACCGAGTTCCACGCCCGACTCGGCATCGCGGATCTGGCGGGGAGGATGCCGAGGTGGATGTGGCAGGATCGCGACGAGGTCGTCGCCGAGGGCTGGCGGGCCTGCGAACGAAACCGGCCCGTCGTGGTCACCGGTACGGTGAACAAGATCCTCCGGGGCGTGCTCGCCGTGACCCCGGCCGCGATCGTCGAGCGTCAGATGCTGAAATCGGTCGCGGCCGTGCGCTCACGCGGTCGGCACTGACGCCGGATCCGTCGCGGCTTCGGCCCGCCACCTCGGCCAGAAGGCCAGGAAACGAGGGTCGCTCCGCGAATCGAAACGAAGTCGGACCGTTCGCCGCTCGCTGATGATTCGGACATCGATCCGATCGGTCGAACCGGCCTCGTGGAAGATCGAGGTGACGCACTCGAGATTCACGCGTCTGCCTCCGGTGGCCGTGGTCAGGATTCCCGGTGCGATCTCGATCCGTTCGGCCACCGATTCCGACGGCCGACCCGTGAGACGACGGAGGAAAGCGCGCGACCAGGATTCGGCCGGAACGTCGTGCGGCGATGCCGGGCATCCCGTCCTGATCGACATCCGCGTCGCGTCGAGAGGATCCGGATCGATCTCGAACAGGGAGTCCAACCGCTGGTCGACGATCCAGCGGCACCCCGAACGCGTCGCGATCGTCTCCGCGGAATACTCCACCTCGTCGCGAAGCAACGCCTCGGCCAGGGGCCCCCGCTCACCCCGAGGGAACGGAAAGACGGCGATCGTCCGGCGCATCCGACTCCACTCGGAGAAGAGCGGGTCCGATGGATCGATGCGGTCGCGATCGGCACTGGAGAAGAAACGTTCCGGATCGAGGACGACCCGGCCGTGCGCGATCGTGGTGACCCGGCCCGGCTCCGGGGCGACTGCCTGTTCGTCGGCTGACGACACCTTCGAATTCTCTCGCATCTCATGGGGCATGCGTCGAACCTCGGCGGGGTATCGAACGTCGGATCGTCTCGATTCTAGCAATTGATCCCGTGCGTCCACCATCCGCTCGGGTTCCCGCCGGAGTTCGGCGCCGCCTCCCGCGCCTAAGTCTCAAGTGGAACCCGACTTCTCCCCGGTCAGAAGGGCTCCGAAGAGCCCGGACGGTGCGGATCTGCCGGTCCAGGCCGCGAACTGCGCCTCCGCCTGCAGGCGGAACATCTCGATGCCCTCGATCGTCCTCGCGCCCTGGGAACCCGCGATCTCGAGCAGGGGCGTGCGACGCGGCGCATACACGGTGTCCATGACGATGAATCCATCCGGAAGGTCGACGCCGCGCGGGACGCACGACGCCTCCGGTTCCGAACCGCCCCGCATGCCCGCGGGCGTGCAGTGGACGAGCCCGTCGAAATCCGCGGGGGCGAATCCGTCGGCCGACCCTGCGAAACCCACCCGACCCCAGGCCTCGAGGTCCTTCACGAGCGCCTCGCCCCGCGCCGCGGTTCGATTGAAGACCTCGACCTCCGCGCCCGCTTGGATCAATCCGTACACGACCGCGCGCCCGACGCCCCCGGCTCCGAACACCGCGATCCGCATGCCGCGCAGGTCATCGATCGCCCGGCCCGAGCCTTCCGCGAACGAATGCACCGCCGCCCCCACGTCGGTGTTGCGACAACGCACCGTCCCGGCGGCGTCGACGACGAGGGTGTTGGCCGCACCGATCCGATCCGAGATCTCGTCGATCTCGCCGCCGATCTCCCGCACGAAACGAACGAGATCCTCCTTGTGGGGATGGGTGACGCTGCAGCCCGCGAAGTCGAGCCGGGGATGTTCGATCAGCTGGAGAAGGCTCGCCTTGAGGGACTCCCAGCCGGGGGCCACCGGCATGCGGACGTAGACGCCGTCGTGGCCGACGGCATCGAAGCCCCGATTGTGAAGGATCGGGCTTCGCGAATGTCCCACCGGATGACCGACCAGTCCGTAGACGCGGGTGGAGGACTTGATCGCCTCGAATCGAAAGACTTCACGAAGCTCGCGGGTGGTGAGTTGTCCCGGCGCCGTGGTGCTTCGCGCATCGGAGGCGGTGAAGGTGAGGAAGCCGCCGAACTTCGGGGCGAGCACGCGGCTCATTTCGCCGAATTCCCCCATGCACAGGGCGATCATGGGCTTTCGTCGTTCCGCGAGGAGGTCGAAGACCTCCAGATTGTCCCGCACGCTCCGGGCGGTGAACACGATCTTCCCGACCGCGCAGGCGTCGTTCTCGACCATTTCCGCGACCCGGGCGAGGAGATTCGCGGGCCGGCCGCCGAAGTCGTGGCTGGAGATGATCAGTCGCGACGCGATGTCCCGGACCTGCGCCTCGTGGTCGATCGCGAGCCTGACCTTCCGACGAAGATCCGCGCTGCGTCTCCATGCGGTCTGCTCGAGGTCGAGATAGGCGGGCGGATGCTCGGAGGTCCCCATCGCCTCGAGCATGGAGATCCGATCACGCTCCTCGCCGTCCCACGTCCCGCCCTCGGTCTCCGCCCGGATGGTCGCGATGCACGGCGCCGGGGAGCCTCGAAGCAGTTCGACCACCGCGGGCAGGCCGTCCGGATCCTCGGCGACCGCGTCGAGGCGCCACTCGATCATCCGCGCCCCTTCCTTCACCGCTTCGGAGGCCCGCTCGATCGCGGTGGGGACGTCGTCCGGGGAGTCGACGAAGATGGAGACGCAGATGAGCGACATGCCGCCGAGTGTACTTCCCCGCGAACCCCCCGTCGGCGGGGCCGTGGGTGTCCGTCCGGTGCCGGGATAGACTACGAGCATGGAGATACCTGAACAGCTTCGACCCGCGATCCGGTTCCTCCGCGGAAACCTTTCGGGCCTGCTGCGTTTCGACACGGAGTACATGCCGATGCGGGTGGTGGTGTCGCCGGACGGCAGGCTCGTCGCATCGGTCATGGAGTCGATGCTTCGATCGACCGACTGCGCCCTGCACCTGCCCGAGGAACCCGACGACCGCGACCGGGACGTGATCCAGCTGATGGTGACCCTCGAGCGATTCGAGGAGTCCGGACCGGACGGCGCACTGGCGGATCGATGGCGGATCTACCACGGCGATCCGCCCGACGTCCGGTGGGCGAGGATGTCCATCGACTTCTGCAAGTTCCGGGACCTCGCGATCGACGGCGAGGCGATGATGCCCGTCAACCCGATCGCCGGCGAGGAGGCCCTGCTCTGCCGGAGGTTCAACGAGAACAAGAACGCGGAACTCCGACGCCTGGTGATGCGGGAGGCGGAGATCGAGCTGGAGGACCCGAGGATGGTCGGCATCGACTCCCTCGGCTTCGACGTCCGCGGCCGATTCGACGTGGTCCGGGTCGAATTCCCGGAACCGATGGATTCGAGCGAGGCCGCCTGCGCCGCGATCGGCTCGCTGCTCGGCCGCGTGGAATGAGGATCCTCGTCGCCGAACCGAAGTGGACGGGGCACCATCTGCCCATCGCCCGGGTCCTCGCGAGCACGCTTCGCGGGGCTGGCCACGAGGTGGTCCTGGCCGTGACCGTCTCGGACGACGAGGTCGCCCGCCGGATGACCGAAGTCGCCACGGAGGACGTGGAATCGGAAGGCATCGAGCTGAGACGGAGCCTCCGGGGTCCGCCGATCGGATGGTCCCGGATCGGCGATTCCGACGGACGCATCGAAGTGAACGCCATCTCCGAGGAGATCGAGCGGACGAGTCCGGACCGGGTGGTGGTGCCGAGCGGCGATGCGACGGTGTTCCATCTCGGGGGGGGCGGCATCGCGCACGAGCTGCTGGATTCCGAAGAAGCCCGGTTCCTGCTGCACCAGCCCTACGTCGGTTACCGAGGACGCGGACTCCGGTTCGCCGTCAAGCGGGAGTTGATCCGGCGTCGCCTGCGGAGGTCGCGCGGTGGACTCGCCGGTCTCGACCACCGAATCGGCCTGTCCCTCGGGAAGCGAAATCCCGTGACCCTCCTTCCCGCGCCTCCCGTGGCCGTCGCGAAACTCCCCAGGCGGGCCGCACGCACCCGCTTCGGCATCGACGACGACCGGCAGGTGTTCCTCGCCATCGGGGAACACTCGACGCGGAAGGGGACCGAACGACTCGTCGAGGCCTGGCCCGCCGACGGGAGCGGCACGCTTCTCCTGGTGGGACGCTGTTCCAGCGAGGTGCGGGAATCCATCGCCTCACGTCCGACCGAAGTCGCGAGCGGAGCGATCCGGGTGGTCGACGAGGTCGTCGACGGGGAGACCTACGCCGCCGCCTTCCACGCCTGCGACGTGGTGACCGCCTGCTACCCGCGGCACTTCGGAGCTTCCGGGATCCTCACCACCGCGCTCCTGCTGGACCGGCCGATCCTGGGTTCCGACTACGGCTACATCGGCGACTGCATCGAATCGTTCGGGCTCGGCACCACCGTCGACTGCATGGACCCGGAGGCACTCGGTGCGTCGATTCGACGAAGCCTCGAGGAACCGCCCGTGATCGATCCGACGCACTCCCGCGCCTTCCGGGAGTTCCACGCACCCGCGAACTTCGACCGCCACGTCCAGATGTGGGTCCTGGGAAGGACCGCCGACGACATTCCACCCTCCGCGGCACCTGAACCATGACCCCTCGCGACGACGCCCCGGATCCGGGCCCCGTGCAGGTGCTGCTCGAGTGCGTGGGCGATGCCGCGGAGATGCTGGCATCCCACGGGATCTCGCGGACCGCGATCGAGATCACCCCGGACGCGGCGTCGCTCCCGAAACGTCGTCTGCACGAGATCGTCCACGGCGCAGGCGCCGTGCTCGCACCCCTGACCATCGCGATCGACGAGGCGTTCCTCGATGCCGCGGGCCCCCGACTCCGGGTCGTCTCGAACTACGCGGTCGGCGTGGACAACATCGATCTCGACGCGTGTCGCGCCAGGGGCGTGGTGGTCTGCAACGGACCTCCCCCGATGGTCGAACCGACCGCGGACGTCGCGTGGGCGCTCCTGCTCGCCACCACCCGGCGCATGCGGGAGGGGATCGCACTCGCGGAGTCCGGCGCCTGGAACGGCTACGACCCGCAACTGCTCCTCGGACATCGGCTGACCGGAGGGACGCTGCTCGTCGTCGGCGCCGGACGAATCGGCGCCGCGGTGGCCCGCCGTTCGATCGGATGGAACATGCGGGTCCTCTACACCGCCCGGAGCGAGAAGCCCGACCTCCATCTTCCACCGGTGTCCGCTTCGCGGGTCGCCCTCGAGGACGGACTGCGCGTGGCGGACGCGGTCGTCCTCACGACGAGCCTCAACCCCACCACCCGGCACCTGATGAATCCCCGGACCATCGGACTGATGAAGTCGAACGCCGTACTCGTGAACGTCAGCCGGGGGCCGGTCGTCGACGAGGCGGCGCTCGCCGAGGCGGTCCGGACGGGACGCATACACGGCGCCGGTCTCGATGTATTCGAACGCGAGCCGGAGATCGATCCGGACCTGGTCCGGGCCGGGAACGTCGTGTTGCTCCCCCACGTCGGCTCGGCGACCGTCGAGGACCGGACGGAGCTGACGCGGATCTGCGTCGACAACATCGCGACGGTGCTCGCCGGTTCGGAACCGCCGTTTCCGGTCGAGGCGGACCCCTCCGCCTGAGGCGCTTCGAACGGGCAAGTCCGGGGAATCCCCGGCGAAACGGTCCGGCTGGTCCCGTATCATGGGGCCGACCCCGAACATCAGGAAACGACGACATGAAAATGCCCAACCTGAACACCGAGATGATCGACGGTCCCGAAGCCCGGGCCGCCCAGCAGACGGCGGATCGTTTCGGCGAACCGGGGTTCAACGATCCAGCGGCCTTCTTCATCGCCCAGCGCTACGAAGGCTATTCCGAGGAGAACCAGGAGACCTGGCAGACGCTCTACGATCGGCAGATGGACTTCCTCGCGGACCGGGCGTCCAACGTCTACCTCGACGGCGCCCGCGCGATCAACCTGGTGCGGGACCACATCCCCCACCTCGAGGGCGAACGGTCGATCAATCGATTTCTCGGCGACCTGACCGGCTGGCAGAGCCGGGCGGTTCCCGGCTACCTGCCGGCCAAGGCGTTCTTCGCCTGCCTCGCCGAACGCAGCTTCCCGACGACCATCGTCATCCGCTCGAAGGAGGCCATCGACTACCTGCCCGAGCCCGACATCTTCCACGACGTCTTCGGCCACGTGCCGCTCCACGCGGATCCGGTGTTCGCCGACTTCCTCCAGACCTACGGTCGGGCCGCGCTGTCCACGAGCGATCCCGACGACATGACGCGGCTCGCACGACTCTTCTGGTTCACGGTCGAATTCGGATTGATCCGTGAGGATTCCCGGCTCAAGCTCTACGGTTCGGGACTCATCTCGTCCCCGGGGGAGAGTCGACACGCCCTGGAAAGCGAGGACGTGGAGCGCAGGCCCTTCGATCTCGACCGCGTCTGCGACACCCACTTCGAGATCGACGAGTTCCAACCGATCCTCTACGTGCTCGAATCCTTCGAGCAGCTGCGGGACGGGATGAACGACTACGCCAATCGCATTCTCGAGAAGAACGGCGTCACGACGGCCTGATCGGATTCGAACCGCGATCGTCCGGTGGACGTGGTCCACCGTTTCGGATTCAATGGCGGTTCGATCCCACCAAGTCCCCCGGAACCCGACGATGCCTTCGAACGCCGCTTCAGATCGAATGCCCGAGATTTCGCTCGATGAATTCGCGAAACGGCGATCAAGGGTCCTGAAGGGTTTGAAGAACCGGATCGGCATGATTCACGCCGGCCCCGGCGACGCCCACGGCGCCTTCCGTCCCCATCCGCATTTCGAGTACCTGACCGGCATCACCGACGAGCCCGACGCGGTCCTGGTGCTCGATCCGACGGCGCCGGCCGGACGGGAATCGATCCTGCTCCTCCGTCCCCTCGATCCCGAGGTCGAGAAATGGGACGGACTCCGCGAGGAGATCGGAACACCGCTTCGCGAACGGTACGGGATCCGGACGGTGTTCCGGACCGGTCGGCTCGGAATCGTCCTCAACGACTGCCTCCAGCGCACCCGGCGACTCGGGTGCCTGCAGCCCTTCGGAAGGCTCGACCAGGCGATCTCGTCGGATCTCGAGACCTTCCAGCGGCTGGCGGATCGATACACCGACGTCGTCATCGAGGACTGCACCGGGATCATCTCGAATCTGCGGGCCGTCAAGAGCAAGTCCGAGCAGGCGATGGTCCGGAAGGCCTGCGAGATCTCCAAGGCGGCGTACTTCGAGATGCTTCGCACCGTGCGTCCCGGCATGACGGAGTGGGACGTCATGGAGACGCTGGAACACGGCTATCGATCGAGGGGGTCGCGTGGCCCGGGCTACAGCACGATCGTCGGCGCCGGCCTCAACGGAACGGTGCTCCACTACACCGCCAACCGGGCTCCGTTGCGGAAGGGCGATCTCATCGTGATCGATTCCGGTGCGAATTTCGGCGGCTACACCGCCGACGTCACTCGAACCGTTCCGGCCAGCGGTCGATTCTCGAAGCGTCAGCGCGAGATCTACGAACTGGTCCTGCGGGCGCTCCAGGCGTCGATCAAGACCGTCCGGGCGGGCTGCACGTTCGCCCAGATCGACAAGGCCTCGCGTGATCTGATCACCAAGGCCGGGTACGGGGACCGATTCTTCCACGGCATCGGGCACCACCTCGGACTCGAAGTCCACGACATCACCCCGCCGGGACCGCTCAAGGCGGGCGCGATCATCACCATCGAACCGGGCATCTACCTGCCCGACGAGGACTTCGGGGTTCGGATCGAGGACGACGTCATCGTCACCCGGGACGGATGCGTGAACCTGACCAGCGGCATCCCGAAGAGCGTCAGCGCGATCGAGAAGGCCATGGCCGCCGGCTGATCGACTTCGATCGCGCACCCCCGGGTCGCGGGATCGTGGTCCGGTCGGGAATCGGAACCGAGGTCAGCCCTTCGACCCGGCGTGCAGCGCGAGAAGCGTCACCGACCAGACCGGTGGAAACGAACTGATCAGGACGCCGAACCAGATCAGGAGTCGTGCCACGTGGAGGCGGGACCGCGCGATCACCTCGCACGCGATGATCACGAAGAGGATCAGGCCGAACTTGAACAGGATCGCGCCGTTGAGCCCCCAGGCATCGATCACCAGCCTGGCCACCGGGTTCACCTCGGTGCCGCCGTCCCGGAGAATCACCCAGGTGAGCATGATGTCGAGGCTGCTCACGAAGAGCAGCCAGACGTACAACTCGGGGAAACGCATGTCCGGCAGATCGAGGAGGCCCGGTCGGTCTGCGTCGACGCCTCCGATCGGAGGCCGCCGCGGCCCGTGGGAACCCATCTGCTCGTCTTGCTCTGCTTCGGTCATGATTCGAGCCCTGGAGGACGTCTTCCACCGGCAGGGTAGTCGATACCGCGTCCCGCCCCAAGATGGTTCGAGGTTCCTTGCCGCGGCCTCAGAGGCGTTCCGACATCCCGGTTTCGGATTCGCTCCGGATCTCCTCGGGGTTCCAGAAAGGCGTCCCCTCCGCGCGTCGGACCGATTCGGGTCGCCACGCGGAGATCCAGACCCGCCGCGAGGCGAGCATCGGGACCAGGCTGGCCGCGAGGAATCCCGCCGCCCGGGGATCACCGAGGGCGACGCCCTTCGCCATCAACCGCCTCGCCTCCGAGCGGTGTCCCGCACCGCCGAGTCGCCGTGCGCACTTCCGGATCCAGTCGCAGGTGTAGGTCTGGATCGCCTTCCGGCTCTGGTCGTCGATCCCGAGATCGTGCCGACTGGAGACCTCGCGAGACAGGTCCTCGAGCGCCGGCACCATGGTCCTGGCCGCGTCCACTTCATCGCCGGTGACCGCGGCCTTGTGCATGCGATACCGGCCGAGCGGATTCTGGTGCTCGACCATCGGCCCCATGGCGACGAGCATTCCCGGGAGATAGCAGGCCTCGCCACCCCCGAGATGGCCGTCGATGTAGGGACGTCTCCCGAGCCGGCGCAGGGCCGAGAGGCGTGCGCAGAAGAAACTGGGGAGGATGGGGAGACCTCGGTTGGCCGAACGACTGAAGCTGCGGGCGTCGTGTTCGACCACCACCCGTCCGACCCGTTCCTCGAACGGCGCAGGCGGATCGTCCGGATGGCAGAAACTGCTGAATCTCGCGAATCCCGAGAGCGCGTCACGGTTCGACTGCATGACCTCGGTCATCCGTTCCAGGTAGATCGGGTGCCAGAGGTCGTCTGCGTCGAGGAGGAAGAGGAGGTCGCCGGTCGCCGCCTCGATGCCGTCGTTCCGCGCCGCGGCGATTCCGCCGTTCTCGCGATGGACGATCTTCGTGACGACGGGGTGCGCCGACGCGATGTCGTGCGTCTCATCGACGGAACCATCGTCGACGACGATCACCTCGTCGGGGGACCTCG